>ERZ808029.597-NODE-597-length-18251-cov-3.917354_pt1 | contig 18251 bp, 26 predicted proteins | sample MGYA00380185_ERZ808029 | MGnify/ENA primary metagenome ERZ808029 (study PRJEB31490, sample SAMN06133404) | mouse gut metagenome | isolation source: M2_3 | host: mice | place: China: Chengdu | collected 2015-05 ... | reverse complement strand
TGTACCTGTCGTGGAGATACAGAGGGTTGTCTGAACTGTTACGTTTTTATCATCTCTATTCCTCCCATTCAATAGCGGAAACAGGACAGGAACGAACGGCATCCTGTACCATGCTTTCGTTTTCCGGTGCAGAGTCCTGATACCCCTCCGCCTTATCATCGTCATTCATACGGAATACATCAGGTGCCATCCCAACACACAGCCCGCATCCAATACAAGCATTCTGATCTACATTCACCCTCATGCCGCATCCCCCTTTCGCTAAAATACAACAACCAGCAACATTTTAAACTGCTCTTTACCCAAGACCGCATGAGGGTGTTTTGCGGGCATTACGATAGATTCTCCCTCATGCAGTTCATTCTTTTTGTCATCAATCGTAATCTCGCCAACGCCATCCAAACAAATCACAAAGGCATCACCACTGGACTCATGGCTGCTGATTTCTCCTCCCTTGTCAAAAGAAAACAATGTGACACTCAGCGCATTATTTTGTGCTAAAGTCCTGCTTACAACCTGATTGCTTTGGTAAGCAACCTGTTCTTTTAAAACTAAAATTTCTGCCTTGTCTATATTTTTTATTTTTTCCATACTGTTCGTTTGCTCCTTCCCTCAGCCTGATTTTTAACCACCCGTTCAAGATGTTTCTGTTTTCACCTCAAACCCATGTTTCTCAAAAGTTTCAAAAACTTTGTCCATAGGAATATTTTTTATGGCAGCTCCATTTGGTATCGTCATTACCTTACCCATTACAGCTAAAGACATAGGCTTTATAATTTCCTTAAACCCTACTTCTGCCAATACCTCTTTTATTTCAGGATTTTCACTTACCAGCTCTGAAACTGTTTTTGTGAAATCAACAACTTTACCCATTCGCCTATCTCCTTTTTTCTAACCATGTAATATATTTCTCCTGTATGCCGTCCTGTTCCGCTTTTTTCTCAAACGCTCTTGTCTGTTCATCAATCTGCGCTTTGCATTCCTCTGACAGTGTTCGTAATGCATAAGTGTAGCAGACGGTATCTTCTTTCTCAATGTGACGCTGCAATAAATCCACATAACCCGATGCATGGGTGACGATATCCAGCTTTCCTTCTGTAGTCGGAACACTGGCATACTGCTTAACTGCGTTCTCCAATTCCCCGATATGGAATCTTCCGAAGTCATGTTCCACCAGCATTCCATTGCGCACCAGTTTTTCTGCAACAGGATCGGAATTATTAAGCATAAACCGAAACAATATCTGTTCTTCCTTTCCATGATGATGCTTGTCTGCATAAGTTCTTGCAAAATCAATACACTCCAGAAACTCCTGAACATCAATGTCTGCCCCCTCAATCACAGCACAGCAGGTTCTCCTTAAATGCTTAGTCAGTGCTACGATATTCTCATGTTCTTTCATCAGTAAATCAATTCCATACATTATTTATCCCTCCTTAATCAATGTGAATGTCTGATTTCCTAAATATTTGTAGGAAAAACCGCTGCCCTCCAAAATACCTGCGACCAGCCTCTCCTTCAGGTCATAATAATGACTGACATCTCCTTGTAATGCTTCCCAATATGGCAAATGTATATCCACAGTCTGTTTCCATACTACTGCCTCCTGACTTATGGAAACCACAGTATTAACCCTGTCACAAGGCATTCCGTTCAATAGCAGATTATCCAAATGCCTATAAACTTCTTCTGCGCTTGTTTTCCCCGACAGTTTCCTGCTCCGTCCATACTCATATGCAGCATTCGCAATATCCGGCATACATTCAGAATGGGCATCCATCGTTGAGATGACCAGAAAAGCAAGGCGGTTTTCAGCGGCAGCGATTTTATCCTGTAACCAGCCATGTATATTACTGTTATCAATCATATTTTCAAGATTGCCTTTCTCCACCGCCCCATACTTTTGTTCCATTTCGGAAAGAATGCCATCATCATACCCGTTTTTGCTTATCATATCTGATAATCTTTCAACTAGCCCGTTTTGGAACTCTATTTTTCCGTATAGCCAGTGATGAATCGAACCTAAAAATGCGCTCATTGCACTCCTCCTATGAATTCAGCTTTTTCAAGAGTTCATCGGCATCCAGCCCATGCACCATGCAGGCATCCGCAAGGCTCTCCATCTGTGAGGACGGGCACCCTAAACAGTGCATCCCCATCTGCATCAACACCTCTGCCGCCTCCGGTTTGGTTCTTAAAATTTCTCCAAGTAACATTTCCTTTGTGATTGCCATATTATTTTCCTCCTATCTTTCTTTCCTGTTACAACACTTGCACTTCCTGATTTTTTTCGCCAAACCTTTCTTTTATCTCGGTGCAGATTTCTTCCCTGCTTATGCCTCTTTGTTCCTGCGTCTTAATCATCTTATACGCTTGAAAAAGCGGTGAAGGTCCAATTTCCGAGCTGAAAAATCCGATCCCCTGATTCCATGCCAAAAGTTCAAACACATCATCCAGCGCTGCGGATTCAAGACCATAGATATATGCCTTTACCAGTTCCCGCACAGCCTGCCTCATTCTTCCTGCGCCAACTGCATTTGTCAGGGAAAGGAGCAGACGCATTTCATAGGGGAGAGTGCGCTTCTCACTCTGCCATGTTGCCTGCCAAAAATCCGCCGCGATACGCCCTAAGTCCTCATCAATCATAGGATAATTCAGCAATGCAAGCGGACGGTATGGTGCAGAGCCTTCCGGCTCTTTTTCCTCTGTCCGGTAAAACCAGACATGAAACTCATTTTCTGCCAGCTTCTCTGTATGATGTATATACCCCAGCATATCCATCTCCTTATATAGCGGGTAAGGTTCAAAAGTCTGTATGACCTCAATTCCCTCCCCGGCTTTTAGCGTCATGGCACGTCTTTGTAAGCCGGGAAAGAAATTTCCCTGCACATGGCGTACATCCACTTTGAAGAAGTCTTTCTTTTTATCCTTCCATTCCTCGTACTTTATCATGATATCCTCCTTTATTTATTTTCTTGCTTTGGTGATTACATTATAGTAAAATAAGCAGAGCAAGTATGTTTGAATTCAAACAAAGAGGTGAGATTTTGGAAAAATTTTTAAACGTATTAAAAAAATGCCCGCTGTTTGCAGGATTATCCGATGACGAGATTTTAACCTCGCTAAAGTGTATCGGAGCAAAAGTCAGAAAAAACGCCAAAAATCAATACATCCTTCAGGCAGGAGATTGTACGGACTGTATCAGCCTGCTTGCGTCTGGGACTGCTTTAGTCATTCAGGAAGATTTATGGGGAAACCGGAACGTTATGACAAATCTTATGCCGGGCGACTACTTTGCCGAACCCTTTGCCGCCATTCCTGATGCAGTTCTCAGCGTCAGTGTTGTTGCGACAGAAAATTGTGAAATTGTGGAAATAAATATGAACCGCCTGATTACCATGTGTTCCGCTGCCTGCAGCCATCATAACCGCCTGATTAAAAACCTGATTACAGCTTTTGCCCAAAAGACACTGTTGTTTAACGAGAAGATAACGCACATGAGCAAGCGAAAAACACGTGATAAGCTGCTTTCCTATTTATCTGCTGAAGCAGCCAGACAAGGATCACTTTCTTTTGACATTCCCTTTAACCGCCAGCAGCTTGCCGACTTCCTCTGTGTAGAACGTGCAGCAATGTCTGTAGAATTATCAAAGCTGCAAAAAGAAGGGCTTCTGAAAACCTTTCATTCTCATTTTGAATTAAGTCCAAATGCCACAAATTAAAACAGGTCAATCTATACATAGCAGATTGACCTGTTTACAAAATACATATTTGTTATCAAATCAGCGGTTGCCTTCTGCAATCCCATAAACGGATTGCAGAAGCATTTTTCCTGATGATGTCTTAAAAACACAATCTATAACATTTCTGATATTGGCTTCCTGATATCCGGATTCGTCAGCATTAACCAAATAATCAGCTTCCAGCAAAATCTGGTAATCAATCCCGTCAACCTCCTGAAAAGTATGATGATGTGCGACCAAAAAGATGATACGGTTCACCATCTCGTTCGACAGCCCTGTACCCTTCAGAAATTCTTCAGCTAATACAGCGCCTTCTTTTTCCTGAAGTTTTCCATTTGTATTTCCGTATTTTTCCCGGCACAAAGGACACGCAATATCATGTATAATAGCCGCAATTTCTATTATTCTCTGTTCATCATCCGCTACTTTCTCACACTCTGCAATCGTTTTTGCATAGGCATACACTTTCATAAAATGATTGATATCATGAAGATTTCCTTTTGAATACTTTACCATTTTAACCATGATTTCTGAAACAGTCATATCATTTCCTCCTGTTATCTATACATCGTCTATAACCAATAGTCCACAAACTTACCAGTCACATCGTACAATTAAAAGCCAACCTTATGGCGAATCGTCATCCAAAACATCAATCTGTTCTATTTTAAAGACATTTAATGTGTCCACATCAGGGCAGGCAAAAACCGCTGTCCCCTTCTCCTGTCCGGGTATTTCGCCGCCGTATCTTAAAATATCAATATATGGAAATGCAACATGCATAGCCATAGGACAGAGTTTTCCACGCTCTGTATCAAAATCAAAACTATCACCTATTTTGTGACCCCTATGACATCCTTTCGTGCCTTTTTGATCAATCAATGTGATCTGGATTCCAGGTTTTTTCATATTTTAAGCACCTCCAACTCCTTCTCAATCGGTATTCCCTTATATATATCTGTATTGTTTCTATTGTTTTCAATCAGGCTGCTCACAGTGTCCATGGCTTTTTTTGTACTGTCATACAGGCTGTTTCCCTCCATCAGTTTTCCCAATAAAACGGAAGAAAAAATATCGCCCGTACCCGGAAACCTGACCGGAATGTTATAAAAAGGAATTGTAAATCTTTGTTTCGTTTTATGATCGAAGCCTGCAACCACATCTTTGCCATCCTGCTGAATGCTTGTGATGATTACCGATTTTGCGCCCATATTACCAAGCCTTTGAATCATTTCATCTACCTCCGAGATTGTTGCAGATTCATGATACTCCACTCCTGTAAGTCTGGCCGCTTCAGTATAATTTGGTACAATATAATCGGCTACTCCTACCAGTTTCTTCATATGTGCAACCGTTTGCTCTGTAACTCCATTGTACAGGATTCCTTCATCTCCCATAATTGGATCAACAAATATCAGGGTTCCTTTCATGCTTTCCTTTCGACAAAATTCTTCTATGATTTTTACCTGCTCCTCTGAAACAATAAAGCCTGTCGCTATCACATCAAAGCAGAATCCCAATTCCTCCCATACTTTAATAGTGTTCTTCATATAATCTGTTGTTTCAAGAATATCGAATTTGCCATAATCCAACGTATTTGATACTAACGCAGTGGGAAGATTATATATTTGGTACCCCATATATGACATCAATGGAAGCATGACCGATAATGCCACCTTTCCATATCCTGCCAGATCATTTATCAACAATACTTGCTTGCCCATTTTCATCATGCCTTTCAGTTAATTCAATTCATCTATAATGAAATAATTATATACAGGGAGCAGGTTTTCGTCAAGATTTGTGTATACAAGCACCAATATATACATTAAATATCCGCCACACTCCGGAATTTTATGGATTTCTGTTACGTGACTGCTTTTATTGACTTTACCCATTTCACTCAATCCGAAATTCTTATCCCCTGTTCTGCAACTCCCGTAAATGTCTAAGCTGAGCTTCGCTTAATGTTCTCGGTTTCCCAATCCTGACAAGATTTTTGGGTAAAACATAGGTCTTACTTACTTCCGTCCATGACTTTAACCTTATTACCTCTGGAAACTCTTTACATAGCTTATCCATTTTCCGTATCCATGCCAGATTAGCTGTGTAAATTGTTGCCTCGCTTTCATCTGCATTAAAGTTGATAACAACCTCCTGCTCATATCTTGATAATTTCATTCCATGCTCCTTTCTCCAGTACCGAAACTGGCACCAATCCAATTTAACGGTACCCTTCCGGTACCAAATAAATATACTCAATCTTGGGCGGTTTTCTATCATTGCTGTTTTCCCCTTGCTGTTTCCTGACAGGCAACCCTTGTCGGCACTGTGTCGTCCAATATTGGCGCTCAAATTTTCTTAAAATTGGTCTTGGCGGTTTATATCAGCTTGGACAGTCATTCAGTTGTACTGTCATTATCCAACAAAACGCCCTGCTTTCCCGTATATCCACCATGTCAGAAATCTTCCAAAAAACAGATTTTTTCTATCATGCTGGAAATTTTCGGTAGGAATCCGCCTGTTTGTGTGATATTCTGTTTTCGTAAAGGAGAGATTTATCTATGAAAACGCAATTAAGCATACAGGAACGCCTGAAAGACCTGCGTGTAGAAAAGGGAATGACTTTAGAACAACTGTCACAGCAGACAAAAATTCCTGCTTCCACGCTTGGCTCTTATGAATCTGATGATTATAAAGAAATACCCCATAGGAACATCATCGAATTAGCAAAATTCTATGAAGTATCAACGGATTATCTGCTTGGTATGACTGAAAACAGACAGCTTGACAACATTGCCCTGTCCAATCTGCACCTGAGTGACGCTGCCCTGACACTTCTCAAAGACCGCAAAATCAACACACTGCTCCTGTCAGAGCTTATCACTCATGAACAGTTCCGAAAACTCATGCTTGACTTGGAGATATATGTTGACGGTCTTGCTGATATGCAGATCAAATCACTTAATTTTGTGGTGGACACAAGCAGAAAGGCACTGATGAAGCGGCACAATCCTGATGAATACAACCTGCAATTAAACACGCTGAAAGCACAGCACCTTGAACTGAATGAATACTTTTCCCATGTGATTGATGACGATATGCACGCCATTATCAAAGACATCAGGAATGCCCATAAAGGCGATATTGATTCTGCCCCTCCTAAGACCATAACCGAACATTGGGAAGAAATTCTTGAAAAAGCTGAAAACTTTGCAGGCACTTCCAAACAGAAACTTGCTTACATATTCACCCAATTTCTAAAGATTAAACCAACCGAAAAGAATATTGATGATATGGCAGATATGCTTGGACAGTCTGAAATCTTAGAACCTGATGCAAAAAAACGCCGGAACAGTACGAAAAGGAAACAGTCTAAGGACTAAATAACTGCAAAACAAAAGGAACTGCATCTATCCGCAATTCCCTGTTACTGTAACCATATTTTATTATTCCTCTGTCTTAACCAGCTCCACCACATCATTCAAATTGCAATCCAGCGCATCACAAATCCGTATTAGTGAGTCCATAGAGATGTGCTGCCCCTTGTTCATGTTGGCAAGTACATTTGTGGTAAGCCCTGCTTCAATACGCATTTGGCTCTTAGTCATTCCCCTCTCTAAGAGCAAATGCCACAGAGGTAAGTAACTGACTTTCCGCATAGCAACCCTCCATTGTTCGGCTAATTTTTCCTGCCCGTTTTCTGTATCTGTTTTGTTTATTCTATCAGAGATATTGCCTTTTATCAATCAAATCTTGACTGTTGACGGTATTTCCTGTTGTTTTGCCAATCATATTTTTGTTACCCCTATTTGGGTATGAAGTGGCTCATTTCTTGTGAAAATTAAAAAATTGAAGAAACTAACTTTTTAATGTTCTATGTATTAATATGGGGTATAATTTTTTCAGAAGAACAAGATGTGATAAACCGAACCTGTAACAGAACACTTGACCGGATTATTGAAACGATTTCCTTCCCTATATATATAACCAATCATAATCCTACCCATAAACTGCATTTAACACGGACTCTAAAGCAAAAAGTGTTATTTATACACTCCTGATGTGAATTACCTTAATCATGGTCTAAAGCCAATGGAATTGCGGTAGCCGTTATTTCAAAAGAACATACATTTCTGTAACATCCATCTTTATAAATCTTACTTTTGTACATCCCTTTCCGTTTAAAACCACATTTCTCAAACATCCTGCGGGATACCATGTTATTTTCCAGGATGTTGGCACGAATACAATTTAGTTGAAGTTCACAAAACGCATAACGAACCAAAGCATTTACTGAGTCTGCCCCATATCCTTTGCCCCGAACCATTTTTAAAAGTTTTATATAAATCTCCGCCATACCATTTCTTTCATCCACATTAGAAAGGATCAAAATTCCCAAACTGGTCTCTGGTTTTTCTTTATTTGCAACAACACAGCGCAAACTTCTGGCTGAGTCGGATTGGGAACGAAACCAATCCATCTGATGATCATAAGATACAGGACTGGAATATCCTCCTGTTACCTTTTCCGTCTCTGAGTCTTTGATCAAATTCAGCAACATCTCTTTGTCCTGTTCTCTCATTTCCCGAAGAATCACTTTATCGCCTTCAATATTCATACGTTCCTCCCCTGACAACAGACACGGCCGTATTATCTTCTGCTGTGATATGTATTTGCTATATTGTGTAATTCCTTCGCCCAATCCCCACAAGACGAAATCATATGTTTTCCTTGTCTCTCTTCTATGATTTAAAACCCGCCTGCATATATCTCCTCGTAAAAAATGACTATGCGTTTCCACATAGCCATTTGTGTAGTAACTCCGTTAGAGTTCCTAACGCTTTTAGCAATCCAGTTTGTGGCAAGACTCACCACTAATAGTATAATAGCATAATTCTGAAAATAGTCAACTTTTTTTCAGAGCCTTTTTCAATGATAGCAAGACCATTTTTACTACATGGAATCTATTGTATTTTTGTATAATAACAAATTCTATATTATTTCTCCAAAGACATCTTCTTATATATCTGCTCCCAGTTATAGTCTGGTCCACACCCTTTTGCTGCTTTACAGATTTTTTGAATCACCTCTAATTCCTCCTCCAGCTCCTCTGAAATCGTCTCTGGCGATTTTTTCTTTCGCAGCTTCCGACATACCAGCTGAATCAGTTTTTTCTCACTTCCCTGAGTAATTCCCATCGTAATTCCTTGATTCATTCCCTGCTCCACTCCACTGTCAAAACCATCCTGAAAAATCATCTGACTTACCAAATTCATCTTAATCTCTCCCTTCACCCGCTTTGCATAAGCGGGGTCTAGTATCTTGTCTGTAAACGTCAAGATTCCGGCTATTACCTGCGCTCCCTGCCTGCGGTCTTCCATCTTCTTTGCCAGTTCGATTGCCTTTTGAATGTACTCCTGCTTCTCCTTCTTTCCTTTTATGGTCAGCGGCAGGATCATCAGCTCCATTCGTTCCGTTACATTTAATTCTTCTCCCCCTGACACCTTTTCCTTTAACCGACCATAAATCTCTTTTGTGTTTTGATGAATCAAATACGATGCTTCCACCTGAATCACCACTCCGCCTAAATCATAAACCTCCTGGGCCTGACTCACATCTGCCGTATAAATCACCAGGATTTTCAGCTTCTTCAACTGATCCAGACTCTTTTGATTGGCATAGCGGCGCATAATCCGCGCCACATAATTCAAATACTTTACAAAATTTTCCCGGCTAAATTCCGACTCATAATCCAATATGGCCACTGCACCATCCTCCATCTCAAACAGATTGTCCAGACGCAGCTCATTGCTCTCCACTGCTGGCAGATTGGTAGGCAGAAGACCTACCACCTTCTTTTCTGGCAGACCAAAGGGACCAAGATGGTTTCCCACCAGAAGTTCTGTGGTCAGTTTGGAGGCAATATCCTTATTTTGATATGCGATTACTCCCATATGCCTTTCTTTCCTTTCATTATAATGTATTTTTTCTATCTATTGCAAGAGCTTAAGATGAAAAATCGTCCTTTTTTCTTCTGATAAACCTCCTCTCTGCACGATTTTGATTTTACTTCTGGAAAATTGACTTCATACACAGTCATAAAAATAAGAACTTTATGAATTTACCAGAGAGAATCTCCGGTAATGATAAACTAAGTATAGTTGACAGCCTGACGACTGTCAACTATTTTATACTTTTTTCATTAAGATAAAATCATTATAAAATATAGAAAAGATCTCTAGTCCTTTTCATACGCCTCAATCATTTCTTCAATAGGCGGAATCTTCTCCAGCTCATCCATCATTGTATTGTATCCCAGTCGGTCCAGCTCTGCCAGATAGCTGTCCCAAGTGCTGTCTATATCAATTTGGCCCAAAATCGCCTGGGTACGATAATTGGAAACATAGGCATCCAAATCTCCTCTGATCTTCTGGAAAATATCCCCGTATTTCGTCTCGTTGGCCAGATCTTCTTTATAGGGTCTGTGCTGCCATTTCAGCCAGGAACCCCCATCCTTTGCAGACCAGTATTTTCCTCCGGCCCGGAAAAGCTCCTCCTCTCCAATCCACTGGGTCACTTCCTCTGTCTGTCCAAACTGGCTGAAACTCCAGGTTCCCTTATCTCCTGAATTTAGATTATTGATCTTTATGGGCGTTTCTTTGGCTTCGTCCCACTTCCAGTCCACATCCTTTTCCCCAAAGAACAAACTGGCCACAATCTCCTTATCCCCATTCCCCAATATGGAATAGTTAAAAAACTGCAAAATCTTCGCAAGCTTCTCGTCATCCACATCCCGGTTTACAAAAAATCTTCCATAAGCCGGAGTGGGATTGACCGCAGCCCGCACCTCTCCCCCATCTGGCCGGATGCCTGGAGTTATGAGAATTTTTGCATTGGGATCTCTGTCAAAAAGGGTCAAAGGAGGACGATCCACTGCCCAGCTGTTTAACGTATTTACAGAAGTAAGCCAGTACCCGGCTGCCCCCGTGTTGATTTTATCCCAGGCCAGGGTCCGATCCAGACTGATAATCTCAGGGTCAATGAGATTTCTGGCATACAGATCCTGAAATCCTTTCAAAAATTCTTTGTATTCCTCCATAGCATAACTGTGCTCTGCCCTTCCGTTTACATTGTTAATCTCCTTGGCAAATCCATAGGCGGAATAAAACTGGCCGATATTTCCCACGCCCCAATCTGGAGCCGTAGCGCCCAATGTATCATTCTTTCCATTCCCGTCTGGATCTTTATTGACAAACCCATCCATAATTTCCGCAAACTTACTAAGCTCAATTCCATTGTCTGCCACATAAAGCCGGTCTGACACCTGCTCCACATTAACCCCTAAATCAATGCCAAGATTTTCAATCCAGTCATACCGATAACAGTCTCCGGGAAGATAATAATCTACAAACTGAAAGGTCAAACCTGCCAAATATAAAAACTCCTCCTCATTTTCCGGATTTAAAACCATTTTGTATATCAGCGGATTTTCATCATAATAGTTCAGAAGCAAAGGACAATATTTTTCCACCATCTCCTTGGGAATGGTCCGAATCAGCTCCTGAGCCTGCATCCAGCTGAGAGTTTTTTCCTCTGTCCACATACAGTCCGGCATTTCACCAGACGCCAAAAGAAGATCGATTGTATCTGTGGTTTCCGCTTTCTCCACCGTAAGATTAATGTTTAGGGCGTCCTCAATCATTTTCTCCGCAAAAGAGCCATCCTCATAATCGGAATAACACCAGTATCCAGTGTATGTAATATCATAAACTTTGTCCGGGTCTGGTTCCGTGCCCCCTCCCCCGCCAGAAGAAGTATTTTTCCCTGAACCAGAACACCCAGATATGGCTGCTGCTGCCAAAGATAAAAGAATACACAAACTCCATAACCGCTTTCTGTCTTTTTTCTTACTCATATATTCCTCTTTTCCGACGCACCTGCTGCGTCATTTAGAACCAATTAATACCAGTTTCATAAACCGTCTTTTGTTTCTTAATCCTCAGTCACAGCATCCTCCAACTGTTCATACGAAATTCTTCGAATCCTTAATTTTGTCAGACAACTCTTCTCCTTGGGTCCGCCTGCATTATATCCCAAAAGAATACTGTCTTCCAGAAAACACATGGCACAGTAACAGTATCCGTGATCTTCTTCCGTCTCAAATGCCACCTCCTTAGAAAAGGTTTTCCCGTTATCTCTGCTCATGGCAATCACATAAGGAGTGCGCCCACCTGTGAAAATCTCCGTCTTTTTTTCTCTTCCGTTATATTCCGGAACCGGGTTCCACACTGCATAGATAACCCCGTCCCAGTTACGCTTCATGCTTAAAGGACTGTTGGGAGACGTAAAACGAGAAGGCTGGGCGCCCGTCCAGGTATTTCCGTTATCCATAGAGTACATTTCATACTGACGCCCTAAATCAGTTCTGGCAAATCCCCATAAAATCCCAGGACGAATCTCCAGCACCCCAGGTTCCTGAAGTCCGGACTGACAGTTGGCCAAATGAGGCATACTGCATTTTCCTTCGGAAACCATCCAGCTTCTTCCATCATCATCAGAATAGAAAAACATAACTTCTGAACGGCTGTCCATATAAAGGTTTTTTCTTTCCATTCCAATATTCTCTGCCCCATCTTCATTGTTTTCAGACGGTCCGCTTGCCTCTTTTTCTATATCTCCGGTTTTTCCGGTTCTGTGAACTGCTGCCGGTATCAGAATCCGGCCGCTTGCCAGCCGAACCACCCGGTCATTATTCACCACAAAAAATCCTTCCTCGGGCGTACACAAAACCCGTTCACTCCAGGTCTCTCCTCCATCCCCAGACCGCCGCAAGTACATTTGCATCATCGTATAGGTGGTTCTTACCAGATAAAACAGCCCTATATCCCCATTTTCCATAGGAATCATAGAAAGAGACATGATATTTTTTGCCTTCTCTTCTTTACAGGTCATAAGAATCCCTTTCTTCTCAAAGGTTCTTCCCTGATCCTTTGATATGGCGAATCCTATATCAGAGCAAGCCCAATCTTCCCATCCTTCTCCTCCAAACCGACTGTACACAAACAGAATCCTTTTATCTGGCAGAAGAAAAAACGCCCCTTCACTGTTTCGGCAGTTTTTTTCTTCCATGTTAGGGGGAAACTCCGCCACAATCGTTCCCAATTCATTTTTTTTCATCTTTTTACCCTTTTACCTTTTTATTTTTTCATCTTTTTATCCTTTTACAGCCCCCACCATAATTCCCTTGACAAAATATTTTTGCAAAAACGGATAGATCAGCACAATGGGCAGTACCACTAAAATGGTGGTCGCAGCCTTAATGGTATCCGGATTGGTGTCCACCAAAGCTCCGATGGCTTCTACCCCGGAAGTTGCTGTGGTTGTGGAGGCAGTCAGACTGTCCAGCATTCTCCGAAGTAAGTACTGCAATGTAGTCAGACTGGCTGTGCGCCGACAGTACATCATATTGTCAAACCAGGCATTCCACTGGCCAACCATCTGCCACAAAGCAACTGTAGCGATCACAGGCTTGGACAGGGGCATAATAATGGAAGTGAAAATTTTTGTCTGAGAAGCCCCGTCAATGGAAGCTGCTTCTTCCATTCCCTTGTCAATGGAAAAGAAGTAATTTCGTATAATAATCGTGTTGTAAATGGAAAATCCGGACGGCAGCACATACACCAGGAAATTGTTCAGCAGCCCCAGCCTTTTCATATTCAAATAAGCCGGAATCATTCCTGCTGAAAAAAACATAGGAATCAGCAAGATAGCTGTAATGGTTTTTCGAAACGGCATATCTGTCCTGGTCAAAGAGTAAGCTGCCATACAACACACAAGAATATGGATACCCGTCCCCACTGCCGTCCGTAATACGGATACAACAAAAGCCATTATAATCTCATTGTCCTGAAAACAATACTTATAAGCATCCAGAGTCCATACCTTCGGCAGCAGATTGATGTGCATATAAGAAATGTCCTGTGCTCTGGAAAAAGAACGGACCACCACATCCCAAAAGGGAATAAAAACCGTAATACAAAACAAAATCATAAACAAAACATTACAAATATCAAAAATATGGCTCCCCGTGGATTTTTTCATAGTTTCCCCTTTCTGTCACATTTGACCTGTTATTTTACTGGACGTTTCCACTTTTCTTCCATACCAGTCTTTTGATCAGATTACCTTGTATTCCGGATTGGCCTTTCTGGCAAACCAGTTGGCAATCATTACCAAAGCCAGACTCACTACATTCTGAAACAGTCCAATGGCTGTAGAGAAATCATATCGGCTCTCCACCATACCTTTCCGATATACATAAGTGGAAATTACATCTGCAGTCTGGTAGGTTGCGTCATTGTACAGGTTGAATATTGGGTCAAATCCCACGCTTACCAGGCTTCCAATACTTAAGATCAGCATGGTACACATGGTTGGAAACATAGCTGGCAGGGTAATATACAAAATCCGTTGAAACCGGTTTGCCCCGTCAATGGAGGCCGCATCGTACATGGTGGTATCAATGCTGGAAATAGTAGCCAAATAAATCACAATGCTGTATCCCGTAGTTTTCCACAAATTGGAAATCAAATAAATGGGAACAAACATATCCTTTTGAGCCATAAAATAGAGAGGTTTATCAAGGACACCTAGTTGAATCAAAAGTGCATTTATGACTCCTCCTGTGGGAGACAGAAGTTGATACACAAACGTACCCACCACAACCCAGGAAAGAAAATGGGGCATGTAGGTGATGGTCTGGACCACCCCTTTCACTTTTTTGCTGGTTAGCTCATTGACCAGCAAAGTGAAAATAATAGTCACTGGAAATGTAGTCAAAAGGGTAAGAATGCTGATCTTTAAGGTATTTCCCAAAACGCGGTAAAAGTTTGGGTCAGTAAACAAGTCTTTAAAATGCTGTAAGCCTACCCACTCACTGCCCTCAATTCCCCTTGCCATCTTGTAATCTTTAAATGCAATCAAAAGCCCTTCCATTGGCATATAGCAGAACAACACGACAAGGACAATGGACGGAAGCAGAAACAAATAAAAAGGCATGTATTTCTTCAGCTCTTTTTTCCTGTCTTTGATTCCTGAAATGTTTGTTCTTCCCATCCTAACCTTCCTTTCTTTTTACATCCTACAATGGAAACCAATGTCCGGCCAGACAAAACACAATACCAGATATTGCCAGAGAGAAACATTCCGATAATATTGGATTTGTTATACAATATTATAGACATCTTGGGAAAATCCGTCCATAAACTGTATTGGACAAACCATGCACAAAATGATACACTTATATAAAACTACCGATAGGAGGAGACTTTATGTATGTAAATTCCGGATATCTGCACAATTCACTGGTAGACTTTAAAGACAAAAGCCGTCCTCTTGTAGTGGGAAGCTGCGGAACCTACAAGCTGTACACCAGACCTACCCTTCCCACCTACCGTCCCAGAGGCCGCATTGATTTTCAGATTCTTTATATTGCCTCTGGAAAAGCTCACTTCTTCCTGGACGGAAAGGATGTGATTGTAACTGCAGGCCACATGGTTTTGTACCAGCCTAAGGAAATCCAGCGGTATATCTATTATGGTTCGGACCAGACCGAAGTATTTTGGGTCCATTTTACGGGAAACAATGTAAAAAATATTTTAAAAGGGTATCAAATTCCCTTAACCAGCCATGTATTCTATATAGGAAAATTTCCAAAATACCGGCAGCTGTTCCAGGAAATGATTCAGGAATTACAGCTGTGCAGACCCCATTATGAAGAATTGCTCACGCTTCTTCTTCACCAGCTGTTTATTCTCATCAGCCGACAGTTAAACGAAGGACGAAAAGTCTCGGATCCGGTACAAAATGAAATGGAAACTGCCATACGCCACTTTAGCGAAAACTATAATACAGACATTGTGATCGAGGATTATGCCGCCAGTATGCACAGAAGTACCGTATGGTTCATCCGGACTTTTAAACAGTACACGGGAATGAGTCCCATGCAGTATATTATCTCCCTTCGCATTGCCAACGCCCAGCGTCTTTTAGGTACCATGGATTACAATGTAACAGAAATCGCCTCCATTGTAGGTTATGACAACCCATTGTATTTCAGCCGCCTGTTCAAGAAACAAACCGGTCTTTCACCGTCTGAATACAGAAAACATTTGTGATAACCACAAAAAAGAGAAACACCACTGGAAAAATTGTGATGTTTCTCTTTTTCTGTCCCCATATAACATTTGCCGGCTCTCATTCCTCAAGAACCAGCTCCTTTTTGCATTTCCTTCAAAATTCCCAGGGATTTAAAATTCCGGTCAAGAAACCGCCTTTTATTCCACTCCACACACATTTTCAGTTCCTCTTCCACCTCGCTCTTTAACACAAAGGTATAGAGGCTTTCCAGAGGGGAACGGATAATGTACTCCCAGGCATAAACCGCTGACGGACTGACCGGTTTTGGAGGCTTGGGAGTATATTCTCCCCCTGACGCCATGACACGCAGCTCAAACACCAGCTGCACCAGAGAATTGGGAAGGGCAGGTTTTAACAGCGCACGGACCGACTGATAGAGAAGAAACAAAAGCTCTGTCCCTTCCATATTTTCCCTTCCATAATAATCGGCAAATTCCAAAAAATAAGAACTATAACAAGCTGCCTCCACATCTCCTGCAATCTCGGTAAAATAATTTTTCACCTCCCCTGATACCAAACTGTACGCATCTCTGCCCTCATAAAATTGAAATTTTCCAAACACTAAAGGACGGCTGATGGCCATGAGACTATTTCCCGGTTTTTTCGCCCCTCTTGCAAAAGCCGTAATTTTTCCTCTTTCCCTTGTTAAAATCACCAGCCGCCGGTCATACTCTCCGGAAGCTGCAGCTTTTAACACCATTCCAGTAAGACCTATTTTCTCCCGCATGTCAGTTCCTGCCTTTCCCGGGAATTATTGCAAAATAAAGCACAGCCTCCCTTAAACTTCCACATCTCTGGTTATTCCTCTCCAATAATCTGGACAATCATAAGACTGGGGAGACAGACAATCAGTTCCCCGTCATGGGACTGTTTCCCCTGATGGACGCACACCTGATCCGGACAGGAAGCCTCTGCACACCATATCCTTCCTTCCTGAACCACCAGACGGTTTGTCCCGCCTCTGGCTCCCTGAATCATCACTTCCTGATCTTTTGACAAATCCAGCGTCTTAACCAGTTCTCCGTCTATTGTCACTTCAGCCCGCAAAGCCGGAATCCGGTGGGTAAACCAGTATCCTCCCCCCATAACAGCAGCCAAAAGCAGAAGGATTACTGCAAGCAGAACATCATTCTTTTTCCTGTTATTTTGGTTCATTCTTTTTCTCCAACTCTGTCTTCTTTCTTCCATCTGTGCCATCATACCATATTTTCTCCGGAAAAGAAAGTTTTTTCGTGCAAACTGACATAGGACAAAAAGGAAAATTTCCTTTATAATACTCATATAACGTATACGAAAGGACATACCCTATGATAAAAAAGACTATCCCTCATTTTAACATTGCCCAGATCGGTCAGTCCGGACAATGCTTCCGAATGTCTCCCATAAATCCCCAATCCAATGACAGCTCCTCCTATTACCAGGTCATTGCCCAAAATCATTATTTGGAAGTCAAACAGGACTTGGAATCCTGTACCTTTTTTTGTAGCGAAGAAGAATTTAAAACGTTCTGGAAAAATTATTTTCATCTGGACCAGGATTACAATGCCTATATCTGCCAGATTGACCCGGACGATCTCTATCTGATTCAGGCTGCAAAAACCGGATCCGGCATTCGGATACTCCGGCAGGATTTATGGGAAATGATCGTTTCCTTTTTAATTTCCCAACAAAACAATATTGTCCGAATCCGCCGATGCATTGAAAATCTCTGCAGTCATTACGGCCCTTTGCTCTCCTCCCCGTCCGGAGTGTCCTATTATGGATTTCCAGAGCCAAAAACCCTTGCTGCTCTTGGGGATGATGACCTTATGGCCTGCAATTTGGGATACCGGAGCAAATATGTCATCCGAACTGCCAAATCCATTGCAGACGGTACGGTCAGCTTAAATGTTCTTTCCACTCTTCCCTACGAAAAAGCCCGTCTGGAACTTTTAAAGCTTTATGGCGTGGGAGAAAAAGTAGCAGATTGTATCTGTCTTTTTGCCCTGGGCCATTTGCAGGCGTTTCCTGTGGACACCCACATCCGCCAGGTTCTGACCCGCTTCTATCCTCAGGGATTCCCCAAACGCTATAAAGCCATTCAGGGCGTGCTGCAGCAATACATCTTTTATTATGAGCTCCATGGCCTTGTTGCGTCCCAAGTTGGTGTAGGCTCGTAATTCTTCCGTGTCCATTAGTCGGGTCTCGCCGGCTACTGTGTTCATCGCTCTTGCTCTCATTGTGTCATCTCCTTTTTTGTTTATCTTTATTTAATTAACGCTTGATTCCCACATGTTCATGTGCTGCTATTAGGCAGGTGCTTTTTAT
>ERZ808029.589-NODE-589-length-18497-cov-4.321227_pt1 | contig 18497 bp, 13 predicted proteins | sample MGYA00380185_ERZ808029 | MGnify/ENA primary metagenome ERZ808029 (study PRJEB31490, sample SAMN06133404) | mouse gut metagenome | isolation source: M2_3 | host: mice | place: China: Chengdu | collected 2015-05 ... | reverse complement strand
CTTTTACAACCTGATCGGTCTCCCGCTTCCTGTCATCCAAAAGATAAGCAGTAAGAGTGGCTCCTCCGCCTCCCATGCTCATGCCACTTCCTCCGGATGTAAGCATATAAGATTCCAAATCCGGGTCTGCAGTCACAATCTCTTCCACTTTCTCATAGATCTTATTGGTTTCCTCCACCTTAAGTCCGGGACGGGTATCAATGCTGACGTTGATGGTGCCAGTATCATCCGCCACCATTAGCTCCATTCGAAGTTCCGTCGCCATCCAGATTGAAGCAGCCAGCATAAGAATGGAAAGAATCACCACAGTAAATTTTCTTGGAAGAATCACTTCCATCATGTTCCGGTATCCGTCCTGCATTTTCACAAGAATCCATCCAACTGGAGAATTATCCTTCTCCTGAGGACGAAACACACAATAACACAAAGGCACAATGGTCATAGCGCTGACCAAAGAAGCCAAAAGGCAGAAAATAATGGTAAAGCCCAAGGGCTTAAACATCTGTCCAGTCATTCCCTCCAAAAGAGCCAGCGGAAAAAACACCACACAGGTGGTAGCCGTACCACCGATAATCGACTGAAGCACAATACTGCTTCCCTCCAATGCCGCTTCCCGATACCCTACAATCCCTTTTCCTTTTGTAGAACGGAAACAGCTTTCCAGCACCACTATAGAGTTATCCACCATCATTCCCACGCCTAAAACAAGGCTGCTTAAGGTAATAACATTTAAGGTAAATCCCATGGCCTGCATCAAAATCAATGCCGCCAAAATGGAAATCGGAATGGACGTTCCTACAATGAGGGAAGCCCGAATCTCCCCAAAGAACAGGAAGATAATCACCATAGACACAAGGACTGCCATCACCATGGTCTGCATAACGCTCTTCAAAGAGGACTGAATGGAATCGCTGGTGTCATTGACCACAATAATCTCCAAATTCTCATCCTTTGCCTGAAGAGATTTGATTACTTTATTTACCTCTTCTGACACTTCCATGGCTGTGGCACTCTGCTGCTTTTTCACACCTATGGAAATGGTCTCTTGTCCGTTATAGCGGGCCACTCCGCTGGCCTCTTTTAAGTTTGTATGAATGTTGGCCACATCTTCCAGATAAATCACATTTCCATTGCCAAGGGAAATGGGAATCTGCTTTAACAGCTCCATGGTGTCATACTCCATTCCGGCGCTGACTGCCAGCTGCTGGCCTCCCACAATCGTATCCCCCGCCGGATAGGTAAAATTGGTGCTTCCAATCGTTTGGGCAATAGCATTCATATTCAGATGATACTGCTGCAGCTTTTCCGGAATCAGCTCTACCTTAATGTATTCCTCCTGGCCACCACTCAAATCCACATCTGCAACTGTGGTAATCTTTTCTAACTCTGGCACCACTTTATTATTAACATAATTATAAAGATTTGGCTCTGTTTTATGATTTACCGACAAATATACGGACGCCATGTCATCCAGATTTAACTCCACCACCATGGGAGATTCACAGTCATCTGGAAGCTGAGACTCCAACACGTCCATTTTCTTTTTCAGATCATCATAAGCCTCGTCAATGTCCTTACCATAATCATACTGAATAACCACCATTGACATATTTTCCATAGACATGGACTGAATGGTATCCACACCGCTTAGAGAACCGATGGTCTCTTCAATCTCTGTAGTTACCAGGTCATTGACATCCTCCGGACTTGCTCCGGGATAAATGGTTGCAATGATCAGCATGGGCATATCCATAGTAGGCATTAGCTCCATCTTAGCCGACAGTACCGACTGCAGGCCGAATACAATCAGGCACAGCACCACAAGCACAGTGGTAACTGGCCGTTTGAGGACTGATTTAGTTAATCCCATTACGTTCTTTCCTCCTACTCTGCCTGCGCATCCTCTTGCTGCTCAAAATCCGCCTCTGATCCTGGTTCTAACTCTGTCCCTTCCAGAGCCGAACCGTCCCGGTCCACTTCTCCCACAACCTTCACTTCCGCTCCGTCCACAAGCTCCGAACTCCAGGTCGTGATCACCTGATCGGTCATGTCAAGTCCTGACAAAATCTGAGCCTGCACAGAATCATAGATTCCAACCTCCACAGGAAGCCGACGGACCACTCCTCCAGAATACGTATACACATAAGCATCTCCACCAGAATAGTAGATAGCATCCACTGGAATACACATTACTTGGCTGGCTCGTTCTGACACCACATACAGACTGACCACCGAACCAGTTGGCAGGGCGTCTCCATTTTCCACAGATGCCTTAATCTTAAACAATCCTGTGGCAGCGTCGATCATACTGCTGATCTCAGTAATGCTGCCCTGGTACTCTTTGCCGTTTTTCTCAATAATCACACTGTCTCCCACATTCATCTGATCTACGATTTTCTCAGTGACAGAAAAAGTGATGGCTTTGCTTCCTGCCCCGGAAATAACACAGATCATGGACTGTTGTGCCACATTGTCATGGACCTCCACATCACACTGTTCCACCTTGCCGCTGATGGGCGCAGTAATATGGCTAAATTCCATTTGATAATCATAGTTTAACTTGGCCTGATCATACTGGATTTTGGCGCTTTTCGCTTGCATTTGCACCTGTTCATAAGCGGCATAGGCAATATCTCCCGCACTGTAAAGAGCCTGTTGTCTGGCCAGATTGCTGTTGGCATTATCCAGAGCGGTTTTTGCCGCCTCCATGCTAAGACGCGCCGAATCTACCTGCTTGGTGTCAATGGTACAGATTTCCTGCCCTTCTGTAACTAAATCCCCAGCCTTTATAAATACATTGGTAATCTCTCCTGCTGCTTTGGGATATATGTAAACTACATCGGACGGCTCCACCGTGCCAACCAAATTTCGATACAAAACAATATCCCCAAGCTCTGGCATCTGCGCCTGAACCACTGGCACCGGCGCTTCCTCCAGCACTGCCTTAGGCTTTAACATCCGGGGCGCCACAAGGGCTGCACACGCTGTCACAACAACCACTCCTGCAATAATAATACCTTTGTTCATTGCTGTCTCCTCTTACCTTTTTGATCTTATCCCTGTTTTCTCCCAGTTTCCTCTTTACCTGCTTCCGTCTGCAAAAAAGTGTTATCCCGCCCCTATGTCTGGTTCTCTTTCTGCGTAAGAACCCCACCTTAAAATATCCAGGGACTTTAAAAATCTTTTCCGGATGGAATCCAAATACTCTGGATATTCATAAAACTGTTTCAGGGCAATCGTCAAAGACGACATAGCAAGTATCATCAAGGGGGAAAAGTCTTTTGCAATCTCTGGCCGGTAACAGCTTTTGTCAATCTTTTGATCCATCCACTGGGAAGGCCCCCCCTCCTGCATTTCCAGACAGGCAAGCTTTGGCCATGCTTTCATTCCAACCAGCTCGTTATTCTCACGGTCTGCAAAAAGATTCCGTGCAAGCTGCACCATATCCGGATTTTTTTGTAGTGTTTCCACGAAAAAATCAAACAGATGCTCTACCATGGCAAAATAATCTCCATGGTTTTCTCGCAGCTCCTCTTCGCAAAACTTCTTCATCTGCTGAAACTGATCCTCCAGCAAAAACTCCACCACATCATGCTTATCTACAAAATAGGTATAAAAGCTTCCCCTGGAAATATCTGCATTTCGGATAATCTGATTAATGGAAGCCCTGTCAAAAGGAACTCTCACAAACTCTTTGATCGCTGCCTCCCGAATCACCTGCTTTTTCCCCTCTGGCAGCCGGTAAAACCGTTCTGTAGGCATACCCCTTTTTCTCCCCCTTTCTTAAAGCGTATATGACAGTCTGTCATGTTTAATGACAATCTGTCACTCATTATAATGACACCTTGTCATGTTGTCAATAGAAGTTAGAAAAATTTAACAAATTTCACACAAAACAAAGATTTATAAATAATCCTGTCCGGTCTTGTCAAAATATGTTATACTATCCAGACAGACAGTCATCTGCCTGAATCTGGGAAGACAAGGAATACATCTATGGGATACCTTTATTTATTTTCTGTGGCATTAATGTTCAGCTTTGGCGGAACCTGTGTGAAGCTTATCAGCCCTTATTTCGGCCCTGCAAGCATATCCTTTTTCCGGTTTGCTGTGGGCGTCTGCTTTCTTCTGCTTTTAAAGGCAATCAAACGCCAGCAATTCCGTCAGGATTTTTTCCCCACTGCCAGACAAGCCCTTGGCTGGCTTTTGTTTGGGTCCATTACCAAGTGGGTTGCCTATCTAACGGAAAACTATGCTCTTTCTCACGGCCCTTCCTATGGCAACATTGTAATGCAGCCGGCTCAGACCATATTTCTGACATTATCCAGCGTCTGCTTCTTCCGGGAAAAACTGCCGCCCCGAAAAGTTTTTTGCATTCTTTTGTGTATGGGCGGCGTGTTGTGTATCTCCTGGAACGGACGTCCGTTGGAAGTGTTTTTTCAGGAAAATATCCTGCTGACCGGACTTTTCATCCTATCCGGCATCTGTGGCGGCTGCCATGTGCTGGCGCAGAAAATGATTGCTGACCAAATGGATATTATTGACAGCAACCTAGCCATGTTCGCCATCTCTGCCGTTCTTGCCGGTCTGCCCCTGATTCCGAATGCGGCAGCAGGCAGCATAATCCATGGCCGTCCAGACCTGGGCTGTGTGGCAGGAATTTTGGCCTTTGGCTTCATCACTGGAATCGGCTTTTACTTAAATGCCCGCGCCATCCCCCTGGTTCCTTTTTACATGGTGCCGGTAATTCAAAGCACCATGGCCATCTTTGCCATTTTATGGGGCATACTGTTTTTCCACGAGGAAATCAGCTGGTTTATTATAGGAGGAACGGGAATGTTTCTGCTTGGTCTGATCGGGATTCAGATCAAAAGCAAATCGGACTGAAAGCAGATCCTTAATGCAGCGCTGTATACGTACTGCATTGCATCCGGTAATAAATGCCTTGTTGTTTCATCAGCTCCTCATGGCTTCCCTGTTCTGCCATCCGCCCCTCATCCACCACCAAAATCCGGTCCGCATTTCTTATGGTGGACAGCCGGTGGGCGATGACAAAACAGGTTTTCCCTTTCATCAGACCCATCATAGCATTTTGAATCTGAATTTCCGTCCGGGTGTCCACATTGGAAGTGGCTTCATCCAAAATCACCATGGAACAGTCAAGAAGCATGGCCCGCCCAATGGTCAAAAGCTGCTTTTGTCCCTTGGAAATGTTGGCCCCATCCTCCCGAAGCACCGTGTCATAGCCATCGGGAAGCTGCATAATAAAAGAATGAATATGAGCCGCCTTTGCCGCAGCCACCACTTCCTCCCTGGTGACGTTTTCTCTGCCATACGCCAGGTTTTCATAAACCGTCCCGCAAAACAGCCAGGTATCCTGAAGCACCATGGCATAAGCTCTTCTTAACTGTTTTTTGGGAATCGTCCGAATCTCTCTTCCGTCTGTTTTGATTTCTCCTGACTGAGGATCATAAAATCTCATCAGCAGATTGATCAAAGTTGTCTTTCCCGCTCCCGTAGGACCTACCACTGCAATCATCTCCCCTGGCTTTGCCTCAAAGGAAAAATCTTTCAAAATCATATGCTCTGGCTCATAGCCAAATTCCACATGAGAAAACTCTACTCGGCCATGAAAAATCTCCTTTGATGATCCTCTCTTTTTCCTGTCCCCCTCTTTTGCCTGCTCTTCTGGAAGCTCATCCAACACTCCAAACACCCGCTCTGCCGCAGCCACTGCGGACTGGAGATCACTGACAATATTGGCCAACTCATTAATAGGACCGGAAAATTTCCGGGAATACAGCACAAAAGAAGAAATCTGCCCTACTCTCATGTAACCGGACAGATACAAAAAAGCTCCGAACACACTGATCAAAGACAGAGACAAATTGTTGATAAAATTTACCATAGGCCCTACAGTACTCCCATAATATTCTGCTTTATAATATGCCTCCACAGCCTCCTTATTTTTGACAGCAAACGCTTCCATTACCTTTTCCTCCCCGCAGTAAGCCTTGATGGTCTTTTGGCCTGTAACCTTTTCCTCTGTAAATCCATTCAGCTTTCCTAGGGCAGCTGATCGGGCGCGAAACAGCGGACGGGTTTTCCCCGTAATATACCGGGTGATACACACGGAAAGAGGCACCGTAAAGCAAAACACCAGTACCAAATTAGGAGAAATCAAAATCATCATGGACAAGGCTCCCACTACGGTAATCACGGTTGTCAGCATCTGAATCAAATCACTGGACATGGATTCGTTTACCACGTCAATGTCATAAGAAATCCGGCTGAGCAGCTCCCCGGTCTGATGCCGGTCAAAATATCCCACTGGCAATGCCAGCATCCGGTCAAACACATCCCTTCGCATCTGACGGACCACCTTCCGGCTGATGGTAATCATAAGAGCAGAAAGTCCATAAGACAACAGGGCAGACACCACATAAAACACTACCATCCATCCTGCATAGAAAAACACCTTTTCAAAATTCACCTGCCCAGTTCCAGGCTCCACCGCATCAATGGCATATCCAGACAAAAGAGGGCCTGCCAAAGCAAGCCCATTGCCTGCAGCTGCCATAAACAATGCCAATAGCAAAAGTCCCCGGTACTGAAAAAGATACCGGGCCATTCTTCTTAATGTATCTTTTCGCTCTTTCAGAAAACGAAAAGCCGATTTTCCTTCCCCCACTCCATCGGTTCTGCTGTGAACTGCCACCACGCCTTCCTCCTTCCCTTACAGGCATTTTTGAGACTCCCAGATTTCCTGATAAATCTTACAGTTTCTCATCAGTTCTTCATGGGTTCCATATCCTGCCGTCTTCCCCTCCTCCAACACCAAAATCCGGTCTGCCTCCATGACGGAACGGATTCTCTGGGCAATCACAATACAGGTAACACCGGCAAAATGTTCTTTTATTTCTCTTTGTAAATCTGCCTCGGTTTCGTAGTCCAAGGCGCTGGAAGAATCATCCAGAATCAAAATCTTTGAACCACCCAAAAAGGCCCTGGCAATCAGAAGTCTCTGCTTTTGACCACCGCTTAAATTTGCCCCCCGCACGTCAATCTTTGTATAGATTCCACCTTTATTTTTCACAAATTCCTCTGCCCTAGCCCATTGGATTGCCTTTTCTGCCTGTTCCCTCCCAATTCCCCGCCCCATATCCACATTGTCATAAATGCTGTTTTCAAACAGGGAATCGTTCTGAAACACGGCTCCAAATTGCTTCCGCAACGTCTTTAAGTCCATAGTGCAAATATCCTGACCATCGATTCGGATACAGCCTTCTTCTATATCATAAAACCGCATCAAAAGGTTCACCACTGTAGACTTGCCAGAACCTGTAGAGCCAATAATCCCCAGTGTCTCCCCATGTTTTAGAGAAAAGCTTACATCTGACAAATGGCTGGTCCGCTGTTGGTCTGTCTTTTTCAACGCTTTTCCGTAAGAAAACCACACATGTTCAAATGACACATGAGGCGTCTCCTTTTCCCTTTTCTGATTGTTGAAAGCCTCTGTCTTCCACTCCCGCTCGTCCTCTGCCTCCAACACAGCCCCAATCCGTTCTGCCGATGCCGCTGCTTTGGACATCACCACAAACATTCTGGAAATGGACAGCAATGCATTGAGAATTATTGTGAAATACGTCATAAAAGCCAGTATTTTTCCCACTTCCGTCAGACCAGCATTGACCCGGACTGCTCCTGCCAAAATAACGGCTGCCATCCCTAAATTCAGGAGCATATTCATGGCAGGACTTGTGATGGCAGCTGTCAGATTCGCCTTTCGTTCCTGCTCTGTCACTTCTTTGTTTACCTGTTCAAACCGCTCCCGCTCATAGTCTTCCTTTGACAGTGCCTTAATCACCCGGATGCCTGCAATATCCTCCCGAATCACACGGACAAACCGATCCAGACTTTCCTGCAAACCTGCAAACAGCGGAATGCTTCTTTTAGACACAAACACCACCACAAATATTAAAAGAGGAAGTGTGGCGAATAACACCCCTGCCAGAACCGTGTCCAGCATCAGGGTCATTCCAATTCCCCCAATTAGCAGGATCGGCGCCCGCACTCCCAAACGCTGAATCCTTCCTAACATCTGATGTACATGATAAGTATCTGTAGTCAGACGGGAAATCAGAGAAGGCCGGGTCAGCTCATCCATCTGTTCTCCGGACAGATACATTACCTTCCCAAACAAATCTTCCCGAATCACCCCCACTGCATCTCCTGCCACCCGTGACGCCATCCGGTTTGCCAGAACATTCATCACCGCCGCCAGAACAGAGCAGCCAGCCATAAACAGCCCCCACAGAAGAATTTCCTCCTTTCTTTGAGCCGGAATCACTGTATCAATCATATAGGCCAGCGCCCACGGCAGAAACAAATCCATAATGGTTCCCACAAATTTTATCAAAAATCCCCCTGCCATCCGCAGATAATAAGGTTTTAAATAATAAAAAAATATTTTTTTCATAACAACCCCTGATTTGTGATTTTTCAGACACGCTCTAGTTTAATTGAGATTCTTCTGGAAATCAACCAAATTCCTTCTTTTCAGGGAAAAAGAAAAAGACTGGGCATGAAAACGATTTTGTGATATAATAAATCTGTTCGCGCTTACCCTAAAGAAAGGAATCAATCTTATGAAAAAAACGAATTTTCTTTTAGCAGTCTTTGCCCTCACCGGCCTTCTTTCCGGATGCGCTGGAAACCAGTCAGCAGACAGCTCCTCCTCTGCTCCACCTGCCGGGACAGCGCCGGAAACCACCATTGCCGCCTTTACCACTGCTGTACAGGATTCCGACAAACCATCCATTCCAGGGGCACTGACGGTTCCGGACGAATCTGACAAACAGGGAAAAAGCGGTTTATCCGTTCCCGTCACCCCGGAAGATGTAACCCTTCGCGTCGGCTCTTTAAAAGGCCCTACCTCCATGGGACTGGTATCTCTTATGGACCGTGCCTCCAAAGGAGAGGCTGGCAATCAATATGAGTTTACCATGGTCACTGCCGCTGACGAGCTTTTGGCAAAAGTGGTCTCCGGCCAGTTAGATATTGCACTGATTCCAGCCAATACTGCTAGTATATTGTACGGAAAAACCGACGGCCAGATTGTCGTCCTGAATGTGAATACTTTAGGGGTTCTGAACGTTGTGGCCTCTGACGACTCCATTAAAAGTATAAAAGATCTTGCTAAAAAGGGCAAAACGGTTTATATGACAGGCAAGGGAACCACACCGGATTATGTATTTCGGTATCTGCTTTCTGCCAATGAGATGACAGAACAAGATTTGACTCTGGAATTTAAGTCAGAACCTGCGGAAGTAGCCGCCTTGCTGAAAGAGCAGCCGGATGCTATCGGCCTTTTGCCCCAGCCCTTTGTGACAGCTGCCTGTGGACAGAACGAAAATTTGAAGATTGTGCTGGATTTGACAGAAGAATGGGATAAAGTTCAGGGAGAGGACAAAAGCCGCCTTGTGACAGGTGTCACCATTGTCCGTCGGTCCTTTTTGGAGGAAAATCCCAATGCAGTCTCCCTCTTTCTGGCAGAACACCAGGATTCCACCCAATATGCCAACTCCCATATAAAAGAGACAGCTCAACTGGTTGCGGACCTAGGAATCATTGAAAAAGCACCTTTGGCAGAAAAAGCCCTTCCCTACTGCAATATTACATGCCTGACCGGGGAGGAGATGAAATCAGCTCTGTCTGGATATTTGAAAGTTCTCTATGACCAGGACCCGTCCTCTGTGGGCGGTCAACTGCCGGAAGACGATTTTTATTTCTCCGGACAATAAGTCAGGGGCTGCAGCCGCAGCCCCTGTTTCAACCTTGAAAGGATGTAAATCATGTCAAAACCGATTCTTCGAAAAACCGGAATCCTTCTGTTTTGGGCTGCTATATGGCAGGTTGCGGCCCTGGCGATTGACAATCCCATTCTTTTTGTAAGTCCCCTGGATGTGGGAAAATCTTTTTTCTCCCTCATTCCCTCTCCTGGTTTTTGGATTTCCATAGGCCGGTCTTTCGGCAAAATCAGCCTGGGATTTCTGGCCGCTTTTTTCTGCGGCATAGCAGCAGGAGCCATGGCATATCGTTTTTTCTTGTTTCGGGATCTGGCCGAACCTGTGATTCTGCTGATAAAGTCCATTCCCGTGGCCTCTTTTGTCATACTCGCCCTTATCTGGATTGGATCTGGGAATCTGGCTGTTTTTATCTCTTTTTTAGTGGTATTTCCCATTCTTTATGAAAATACCATAACCGGACTGGAAAACACAGACCAGAAGCTTCTGGAAATGGCACAGGTATTTGCCTTTTCTCCTTGGGGAAAACTTCGTCTCATCTATCTTCCTGCTGTACTGCCCTACATCATTGCAGGCTGCCGGATTGGCCTTGGAATGAGCTGGAAGTCTGGCATTGCGGCAGAAGTGATTGGCGTTCCCTCCCATACCATCGGAGAAAATTTGTATATGGCAAAAATCTATTTAAGCACTGGAGACCTGTTTGCCTGGACCATTGTCATCATTTGGGTCAGCACCTGTTTTGAGAAAATTTTCCTGCTGCTTTTACAGAAAGGAGTCCGTCTATGCTTCCGTTTCAGCTAAACATTCAAAACCTATCCAAATCCTACAATGGACTTTGTATCTGGAAAGGGCTGAACCTAACCCTTTCCTCTGACCATATTTACTGCCTTATGGGTCCTTCCGGCGTGGGAAAAACCACGCTGCTGCGAATCCTTTTAGGATTGGAGCAGCCAGATGGCGGCTCTTTTTCTCTCTCCCCCTCTCAGCCATACCAAATGACTGCTGTGTTTCAGGAGGACCGGCTCAGCGAAACTTTCTCTCCTTTTGACAATGTAATGGCTGCCACCAGAAAATCCTTAAGCCGAAATCAGGTCATGGCAGAGCTTTGCCGCCTGCTTCCCCCAGAATCCATCACACGTCCAGTCTGCACGTTAAGCGGCGGCATGAAACGCCGTACAGCCATTCTTCGCAGCCTGCTGACCCCATCCTGCTCAATCCTAATGGATGAGCCGTTCACTGGTCTGGACGAAGATACCAAATATCAGGTTATCCAATATATAAAAGAAAAGGCTGGTCATCGCCTTCTTTTGATCTCTACTCATCAGGAGAAAGATGTGGACCTTCTGGAGGGAACTTTGTTGCGTCCCTTTGAGGGTTAATCCTTCTTTCCCCCCTTTCAGATTCTCTGTCCTCTTCCGGCCATCTCCTGTCCTCCGGCCTTTTGCCTCCTTCACGGCCTCCTCTGGCAGTCCCCAAAACCGTCTCCCCTCCTGTAACTTCTATTTCCTTCTCGTCCTCTTCCTTCTCCCCGGTTCTCACCCGGTATTTTCTGCCTTCTTCCAGCCCAGGCACACTGATGATAGCCGTGTCAAAAGCTTTTTCCGGTCCATACTCTCCCAGCACAGTCCCATCTTCCTCCATAAGACGAATGATGCTGCCTGCCTCCTGGCTTTCTTCCCAATACACCACCAAATAATTTTGGGTGGATTTCTCCCCAAAAGTCTGCATCATTCCGCTGGTTCCTGCCGCAAACACCGTCCCTCCTGTAATCTCTGACATTCCGTTGTAATCCAGTATACCATCTTTCTGACTGGTTGGACCGCTTATATATACCGTCCCTCCTTCTATATACAAATTACCGTTGGAATCAATCCCGTCTGCCATAGCATCCAGCCACACTTCTCCTCCTGCAATACGGGTATACACACCTTCCTGATCCATCATTTTTTCTCTTTCCGTCTCCACAGAAGCAGCAGAATTAATTCCGTCATCCAAAGATTTTACTTTTATAACTCCCCCCAAAATATCTACGGTCTTTCCGGCCAGCCCTTCCTGACTCTCTGTAATTTCTATTTGCCCTCCGTTTATAATCAAAGCCGTTTCTGCCTGAATCCCATCATCTTTTGCACCTATGGTTATGGTCCCTCCGTCAATCCAAATAAATCCTTTTTCCTCATCTTTATCTTGGTTGGATTTTATTCCATCTTTTCCTGACTGAATGTTCAGCACACCGTCCTGGATGATAACCGAATCTTTTCCTTTCAGCCCGTCATCTGCTGACACAATCTGGATGTTTCCTGATATGACTTTTAAATTGTCCTTACTCCGAATCCCGTTCTTATAATTTCCATACACCCATAGCTCTCCCTGACCATTGATGGTCAAATCGCCGTTTGTAAAAATTGGTCCGTCTGGTTCATCTTCCTCCTGACTTTCATACTGATATGCGCTGCCATCCTGGAAAACATTTTTCGTCCCTTCTGCCAGAATCAAAACCACCTTACATTTGCCAGAACCATACAAGGGCGCTGTTGTGTCATTGGACAGTTCCACTCCCTTTAACACCAGCTGTACCAATTCCCCCTCAGCTGCATCAATACGTATCTGCCCGTTTTCCATGGACCCGGACACCACAAAAGTACCGCCTTCCTGGATTACTGCTGTTTTGTCTGATACCAAAATCCCAGGGCCTTCTGCCGAAATCCCTTTATCCTCCAACAAAATTTTCCCTGCAGCTGCCTCATCCCACTGGCAATCCAAATCCTCCGGCTCATAGGAAATCTCTTTTTCCCTCCCTTCTCCCAAAATCACGGTTTTAACAATTCTGTTATCTATGTCCTCCTTTTGGTTCCCTGCATCCAGACTCGCTTCTTGATTCCCAGCATCCGTTTTCGCTGCTGCCCAATAAGTTTTCCCTCCGCATCCGGCAATCTGAGTCAACAAAATTCCGCCTGCAAGGCCCATCACTGCCCATGATCTTTTGACACCTTTCATTTTTTTCTTCCTTTCGTCATCCTTCCATTTTCTTTGTTTCCGTCCCATGATGTAAAACAAATTATCATTTCCAGAAAAATCACATGATTTTTTTAGGGGTTACAATCAAACAGTCACAACTCTTCCCGCCCAGAAACAATCTTTCCGCAGACCAAACTAAGATTCCCGTTTCTGCAGCGCACCTCATCCAGAAATTCTTTTTCTTGTCGGTTATCCCGCAAACGTATATGATACTGCAGCTCGTACAAACTTCCCATGTTTACCGTCCGCACCCGCATTAGTTCGGCCTGTTTTGTATATTTTTGAAACACCTCATCAAAAATTCCCGGATAATCCAGATTTTCCGGAATCGTAACCTTCAGCTCCTTCTCACTGACATTCCATTTTTCCCAAGGGATTCCAAGAATCAGAAATGTCACCCATCCGGCTGCCATTACAAGGATAAAGGCAACTCCCAAATATCCCATACCCGTTGCCAGCCCTGCTGCCATCGCCAGAAAAATACTGCTGATTTCCCTGGAATTTCCCGGCGCTGACCGAAACCGAACCAGATTGAAAGCTCCCATCACGGCCACTCCGGTTCCAAGATTTCCGTTGACCAGCATAATCACCGTCTGCACCATCACTGGCAAAAGAATCAACGTCAGAAGAAAATTTCTGGACGTATGATTTTTATAATCATGAATCCACGCCAACCCTATCCCTAAAACAACGGACCCTGCCATACACGCAAAATATTCCCCTGGCCCCAACAAGGCATCTGACCCTTTGAGCAAAATACTGTTAAGCACAGATCTCCACTCCCCTTTCTTTAAAATCTTTTTCTGTGCTTTCTTCTATGTAGTTCTGATAATATGTACCATATTTTGAATACGATGTGGGATAAATGTCCAGCTCCGACAAAATCCGGCTCATCCAAAAAGGCATTGCGCCAGGTATTTTTACCTCCATTAACAACATTTCCCAGGGCATCAGCAACGTCCCATAAACCCCCTTATCCAGCTCCAGCACATGTTGTCTGGCCCGAATATTCATATCGAATGTAATTCGAAAATCCGGATTATTTTTTTCGTAAAAGGCAAGCCGGTCATAAGCCAGATAGACTGCGGGACGAGCCTGATAAAAATTCAGTGTATAATCAATCTCCCGCAAAATCTGACTGTCCATATTTGGCCGTATTCCATTATAAAGATACTTTTTGGCCTCCTCATATCTCATAGATATCCGCCGTTTATATACAATTCCGTCAAACTTTTTCTTTAATTCCACATACACCAAATCCGTCTCCTTTGGCGTTCCGTAGCTGCGAAGCCTTAACTTTTCTTTATAACAAGGCTTTTCCAATGAATGCTGAATCATTTGAAAATCCTCTGTATCAAAATAAATGTTGCATATCGTATGTTTCCCATATGGTTCCGGACTAAGCCGTGTAATCATTCTGCCCAACAATTCCTGATATTGCTCTCTGGTAATCTTATATTTTTTCTCATAACGTCTGAAAATTTCCTGTGCCATCTGTCTTTCCTCCTGATTTCTTCCCATTTCCTTCCTTTGCTGTCCGGATCGTTTTTCATATTAATGGAAAAATGTGTTTGGGTTTTGATGGAAATGTGAGAAATCAGTGAATATTCCAACTCTCCATTCACTCTATCATCTAATCAGGAATCCAGCACAAAAAGGAGAGTGTCGCAAAATTCTCTGTTTTGCAGCACTCTCTCTTTCTCACAAACCAATGAAGGCTTCCTATTCTGTCACATAAAGCAGTTTAATCTGATCTCCTTCCTGTTTGACCTGATAAATTCGGTTTGGCTCTAGTAATTCCCCACCAGTAAGCTCAACCAGAGCCTGATTCATTTCCTCACTGGTATCTATAACAAAAGCATAATCCATTCCTTTCATAGTATTGGTTATCTTTTCCACATAGCTTTCATCCTTAAAATCCGGAATTTCATAGGCGCATGTCAGGCTGATCCCTCTGCCATCTGCATAATAATTGATATAATACTCGTTTTGAGGCATTCCCTCTGTAGCAAGAAGCAATACAGAAGAGTCCGGTTTTGTATGGTTCACCAGATTTCTGGCATAATCATAATACATGCCAGCCGGATTTCCTTTCATAATCTGAGGAGACAAATTGATCAGCTTTGTCGGCCCCAGCACTATAGTGCTGCCGCAAAAAAGCAAAGCCAGATTCCTGGGTGTAATGATTTCACCAAACCTTTGCTCTACCGCCCGAACTGCAAGAATCAGCAATATTAAAAACTCACTGACAACATAAGAATCCATGTACCGCTCAAAGCTTGCAAGAACCAGCATCTCGCTTTCAGCAAAGCAAAACATATAAAGTACAAACATGGCAAACCCGTAACCAAGTGTACCGCACGAAAATATTAGCCCCAACCCAAACACTTGTTCTCTTTTCATGGAAAGGTACAAAAAATGCCAGATCACATAGAGCAGAAGCAAAACCACAAGAAAAGAAGAAATATAGGTCATGGGCGCAATACCTGCAAATACTGATCTTTGAAACAGTGCGCTGAAATACGTTTTCCATGTTTCATTCTGAACCCGGTTGCCATTTCCAGTAAGTATGGAAAAAATGGCTTTGACACTCACCTGCCCCAAGTCAAACTGACCGGTCAAGTTCAGTGACTTTGTATAATTACTCCAAATCATATAGTTGATTGCTGGCAAAAACACAGTCAGGACTATGGCCATCCATCTGTCAAAGGAATTTTGAATCCCTCCGTTTTCCGTAAAAACCATGATCAAGTAGCCAAGCCACACAAGCATTACAAAGGCAATCCCCATCTGTTTGGCAATAGCCAAAGCAGACAAACTGCACCAAAAGCAGATGCGGCTGAATCGTGAGTTTGTTACATTTCCATTTATAAGCAAACTCATACAATAGACGTACAAAATCGGCATAAACATATCCGTATATATTGTATGAAAAATTCCATACACATCAAAAGCCGAAATAACCAGTACAAAAAATACAGCAAAAAAGAAACCGATTCCAAATGCCTTCTTCCCTCTTTTCATTTTCTCTTCTTCCAACAGACCTGGTACAAGAAGACACAATGAAAACACATGAATTGCCATGGATACTGCCATTTCCGAATACCTGCCGCATATCTGGCACCAAATCATCTCAAAAACTGCAACAAACGGCGGATACTCCTTATGCACAAGCAGATGGGAAATATCTTCTGAATAAAACCGATCCGTCCGCAACATTTCTTTTACCATGATTCCCCAATGAGAAAATTCGTCCCAGGCATTAAAATTTCGTCCGAAATCCACCCAAAGATAAATCAGATACACCGCCAGAAAAGCCCAAAACCCATAAGAAAAATAATTTTCTTTAAACAAAGAATCCTTTTTTCTCCATTTTATTCCCATCCATACCAATGAGCCTGTCAGTAAAAAGATGAGTATCCCTTCTCCTGCCTGAAATGTCTTAAAAACAAGCTGGCCAAAATACATAACAAATGTTGACAGCATCATTGTAAGGGGAAGGCACTTTCCAAAAGGCTTTTTGCTTAAACTGACAGTCAAACCATTTAACAGACTGAAAAATATAAGCGGCGCAAAGGCAGTCATAATCATGCGTTATTTCCTCTCTATGTTAAAAATCCTTACAAACACAGCATTCCACTGTATTTGCAAGGTCTTTTAAACTGGGCTAGCTGGATTCGAACCAGCGAAATGCAGGAGTCAAAGTCCTATCTCCTACAACCCTGATATATCCGAAAAACCTGATAAACACTAGTTTTTCAAGAGCTATATTCTAAACATTAATCATTTTGTATAGCTATTTTGTATAGTTTTGTTCCTATATCTCTATTATACTATAAAATTCGATATTCTTCAATATGTTTCGGAAATATATGTTTTTTCTTGTTATAATTGATAGCTATCTCACATACTAGAGATATAAGAGCGTTCTCGGAAACTCAATAGTGAATAGGCAGGGAAGGGTTGATTTTCAGAAATGCGTGGGATAAGGGATGGATAATTGTGGGATCTGAACGGTTCGGAGAGCATAAAGAATAAAAATGGGCATGGCTTTTAAGCCTGTCGGAAAACAGGCCTGAAAGAATCCCGAAATAGGAAATATGGTTTATGCCGCTGCCTGCATCTGCTGTTTATAGCGTACATCCAGATGGATGCAGATACCGATCATGGTTGTCATGAAAGAATAATGCTCCTTTGTATGTATGAACATGCGGTGCAGGCCGTAATCATTAAGGATGCGGTTGTTGATACGTTCCGTGGCGGTGCGCTGTTTATAGATTTTCTTATAAGCATCGGTACCACGGGGGAGATCCGTGTAAAGCCGGATATCCCATTCAGGCCGGGTCTTGACGACCCTTCCGTATTTGGAATCCGTGCAGCTGTTTTTACATTTGGAACAGTGCGCTTTCCCATAGGGGCAGCGCCACATGAGATAACCGGAGGATTTGTCATAACCATTAGGCTTCATACGCAGGTTTTCCTGGCATAAAGGAGTCCCGTCTTTGTCAATGGTGATGGTATCAGGGATTGTTTTTGGTCGGCCGCATTTGTCATTCAGGTCGATAAATGCCCGAATCCCCCTTTTTTTGAGGAGCCTGTAAGTGGGATAATTGTCCATTGCGGAGTCCAGGCACATATTTTCAATGGAAACAGCGGGCATATGTTTTTCCAGTTCATGGAAAGCAACGAGGAAGCTGACCGAATCATGCCGCCTTGCATTGGTAAAACGCAGGAGAAGCGGGATATCCGTCCTGAGTTCATCGTTATAACAGGATAACTGGAACAAAGTGTAGCCGAAGTAATATTTATCCAGGTCGCTGTCCCAGCCCCAGGAAGCATCGGGGTCGGAGAAATGGCGCAGGTTATCTGGTGCTCCATCCCTGTGATGCCCGCAGGGGCAGGCATGGGTGTGGACAGAGGTGCCATCCCCGGAAACCGTAAGATGTCCTTTTGGTATGAGGCCGCATTCCATAGAAGGCAGGACAGCCGCATGATAGAAGAGTTGCTGCAGCCGCTGTTCAAAGTTAAACGGGATATCTTTTCTGTTCATGAGTCGTTTTTCGATCACTTCAGTGATTTTGGTTTTTGGCTCCTGTGCTTTCTGCTTTTTTCCCTTCGGCTTCTCCGGCTTCCTGCTGTTCCATGAGGATGGGAGGAGTTTCTTGCGGGAGTATAAGTCGGAGGGTGGTGCAGCCCAGAGCCTATCGATGAAGTCAAAATAGGAACCAAGCGGGGGAAGGGAGTCTGTAGTGCAGCCAATGAGGGCAGCAAGGACACGGTCATGGGAAAGCCTTTCCACCCAGAGGGTAAGGGAAAGCTTGGAAAGACCTTCTGCATATAGAAGAAAGAAAAGGATAAAAGACCTTAAGATTTGCGGCTGGTTCTTAGCAGGCCTGCCAGTGTTAGAGTAAAAGGGCAGGAGCCCTCCCATGGCCTTGTCGGTATCGAAAAGGCGGAGTTTCTGCCATGGTTTAAAAAGTTCCGTATGGAGCCGGTTCCTTTCCGATGAATCGAAATGGGCTTTGGATTCGGTGAGAAAGTACTTGTAATCTTGCATGGACTGCCAGTACTTGATCATAAAGTGTACCTCCTTGTAGTTATTGCGCTGTGCGTGGGGCACAAACGCTTCCTAACTACAAGGGGCGCGTTTGGTGGCTGGCGTATATGGCCACCAAA
>ERZ808029.582-NODE-582-length-18658-cov-9.556267_pt1 | contig 18658 bp, 17 predicted proteins | sample MGYA00380185_ERZ808029 | MGnify/ENA primary metagenome ERZ808029 (study PRJEB31490, sample SAMN06133404) | mouse gut metagenome | isolation source: M2_3 | host: mice | place: China: Chengdu | collected 2015-05 ... | reverse complement strand
AAATGAAACACTCCGGAAAATATATCACCCTCTATAATTATAGAAGAGCCATATGATTGCTTAAGTAAACAGCATTGGGGCGCGATAAATCGCGCCCGCCAATTGTAGTGCAGCCCCTCCCCCCACTTGTAGGGCTGCACCCCGGTGCAGTCGTCTCCCACACCTGTAGGGACGCACGGCCCGTGCGTCCGAGCCTAAAACAAAGTATATCAGTTGTTTACTCGCCGCATGGCGGGTAAAATATGATTAGCCACGGGTTAAGGCGCAATGCGCCGTACCCGTGGTAAGTCCGCAAAAAAGCATCTACCCGCCGGATGGCGGGTTGCACAACTTACCCCCCCGGCGCCTATTCTGAAAATCGGATACAAAAACACGGACGCCGTGCAACCCGCCATGCGGCGGGTAGATTCATGATGTCGATGCTACCGGTGGTACGTCGCTCCCTGCGGTCGCTCCTTAACCACCGGCTAACCATATCTTACCCGCCATGCGGCGGGTAATCGCTTGATAAAGAAGCCATCCCCCAGGCAGCAAGCTCGCCGAGCTTGCGTCCGTGAAAATCCATTGAGATAACGGCCTTATGGCCGGAGGCCATGGATTTTGTTAACCCCGGGCGCATGCGCCCGGGGTCAGTAGCACACCCGCAGAATCAGCCCCGGAGGCGGCTGCACTACACCATCACACTATCCCCGACTGAAAAAACTTTTGTCCCTTCTGACCTTTTGTCCATCTGTATCTCGCTGTCTATGGTAACTTTAACCACCAGCGCAAAAAAAATTTTGGGGTATGTGACAAAAACATAGTCGAAAGGGGTATTTCGTGTTGTAACTTTGCAGCGTCAGAATGTCAAAATTGCAAAGTTATGAGAAGAATCAATGAAACTAGTGGGTCGCGGGGCGAATTGAGGAACAGGCGTCCCGCCCTCCCTCTTACCTCTAAACTATCAACTATAAACCCTGTAAACTCCTCACCGATACTCCTTTATCTCCTGCTCGCCGCGGAGCGCGGCAAGACCGTTGGCGGCAAGGGCGAGCATCTCGTTCTCACCGGGATAGACATGTATCGGCGCGATGAAGCTGATGTAGTCCCGGAGGCGGCCAATCACATAGTCCGAGTAGGCCACGCCACCCGTGAGCAGGATGGCGTCCACCCGGCCGCGCAGCACGGCCGCGGCGCCCCCTATCCACTTGGCTATCGAGTGTATCATGCCGTCGACCACCAGCTCGGCCTTCCTGTCGCCGGCCTCTATGGCCTCGACTATGGCGCGCACGTCGGTGCAGCCCAGGTGGGCGGCCAGTCCGGCGTTGCCGCTGATGCGGCGCTTCAGCTGCTCGCGCGTGTAGCGGCCCGAGAAACAGAGGTCGATGAGCGCACCGGGCGGCAGCGAGCCCGCGCGCTCGGGCGAGAAGGGCCCCTCGCCGTCGAAGGCGTTGTTGACGTCGACGCAGCGGCCGTGGCGGTGTGCTCCTATGGAGATGCCGCCGCCCAGATGGGCGACTATCAGGTTCAGGGCCTCGTAGGTGGTGCCATGCTCGCGGGCATAGCGGCGTGCTATGGCGCGCTGGTTCAGGGCGTGCCAGGTGGTGATGCGCGGCAGCAGCGGCGAGCCGGAGATGCGTGCGGCGTCGTCCAGCTCGTCCACCACGCCGGGGTCGGCCGTCAGGGCGCGGCATCCCGGCAGACGTGCGGCAAAGTCGGCGGCGATGCGGCATCCCAGGTTGCACGCATGGTTGCGCATGGGGTGTTCTATTTCGCTGAGCATGACGTCGTTGACGGCATAGACGCCGCCCTCCACGGGCTTCAGCAGACCGCCGCGGGCCACTATCGCGTCAAATCGGAAGGGAATGCCGTTGCGGGCGAGCTCGCCGAGGATGAGGTCGCGGCGGAATTCAAACTGGTCAGACACCAATTCAAAAGGCTCGAGATCGGCCACCGAGTGGCTGATGTTGCTCGAAAACACGGGTGTCATGTCGTCGAAGACAGCTATTTTGGTCGAGGTGGAACCCGGATTGATGGTGAGGAGTCTCATAGCGTTCAGTTGGAGGATAGGGTTTTGAGGCAGGCCATGGCAAGGCTGTACAGTTTGCCGCGCGGAGAGTCGCCGCGCGAGGGAAGGACCACGGGCGCCGTCGTGCCCATGAGCATGCCGGCGTTGATGGCTCCGGCAAAGGTGGTGACGGTCTTGTAGAACACGTTGGCGGCCTCTATGTCGGGCATGAGCAGACCGTCGGCGCAGCCTGCCACGGGCGACACTATGCCCTTGACGGCGGCGGCTCCCGGCTCGCAGGCGCAGCGCACGTCCATCGGCCCGTCCACTGTGGCGGCGCCGAACTCGCCCTCTGCGGCCAGACGGCGCAGCTCGGCGTAGTCAAGTGTGACGGGGAAGCGCGGGCTCGTCTGCTCGGTGCAGTGTATGAGGGCGATGCGGGGTTGCGCGATGCCGAAGCTGCGTATGGTGGCCGTCATCTCCACGAGCATGGCGGTGCGTTGCGCCAGAGTGGGGAAAGGGATGACGGCGGCGTCGGCGAAGAACAGGAGCCGGCCGTGGCCGGGTATCTCCGAGGCGGTGATGTGCGACAGCACGCCGCCCGGCGGCAGCAGACCGAGCTGCTTGTCAAGGACGGCATGCAGCAACACGTCGGTGTTCATCATGCCCTTCATGAGCACGTCGGCACTTCCGCCGCGCACCAGCGCCACGGCGCGGCGGGCGGCGTCCTCGGGCGTGTCGCTCTGCTCAAGGGTCACGCGGCCGGGATTGGCGGTCACGAAAGGCAATTGCCGCAACTCGTCGGTGCGGCCTACGAGGATGAAGTCGGCGAAGCCTTCCTGCAGGGCGGCCTCTACGGCTTCGCGGGTGTGGTCGTCGTGGGGATAGGCCACGGCTACGCGCTTGCGGCGCGAGGGGTGGCCGAGCAGGTGAGCCGAGAGGTCGGCGAAGCTGGTGATCGGTGTCATGGCGGTAGATTGAGGTTGTGTGTCAGGCGCGCGGCAGCTCTATGCGGAAGGTGGTGCCCGCGCCGGGAGTGGAGGATTTTACGAAGATGCGGCCGTCGTGGTACTGCTCTACGATGCGCCGCGCGAGGGTGAGGCCGAGGCCCCAGCCGCGCTTCTTGGTGGTGAACCCCGGCGAGAACACGTTCTTGAAGTTCTTGCGCGCGATGCCCTTGCCGGTGTCGGCCACTTCGATGAAGATGCGCCGGGCGCCGTCGCAGCCGGCGGTGACGCTGATGGTGCCGTCGCCGCTGATGGCGTCGACGGCGTTCTTGATGAGGTTTTCCATCACCCAGGCGAACAGCGGCGGGCAGGCCCTGACGGGCAGGGGCTGCTGCCCGGCGTCGGCCCTGAGGGCGATGCGGCCGGAGATGCGCGTCGCCATATAGTCTGTGGCGCCGAGGATGATGTCGCGCATGTCGGCCTGCTCCATCTGCGGCTTCGAGCCTATCTTGGAGAAGCGGGAGGCTATGGAACCGAGGCGCGTCACGTCCTTGTTGAGCTCGGCCATGATGTCGGGCGGCACGCCCATGCCCGGCAGCAGCTCCATCCACGCCATGAGCGACGAGATGGGCGTGCCCAGCTGGTGGGCCGTCTCCTTGCTCAGGCCCACCCACACCTTGTTCTGTTCGGCCTTCTTGATGGATATGACGGCGAAGTAGACCACGGCCACGAACACCAGCATCACCAGCGACTGCACGTAGGGGAAGCGCGTCAGGCGCTTGAGCAGCGTCGAGTCCTCGTAGTAGAGGTGCTGCGTGACGCCCGGCGCTATGTCGAAGTCGATGACGTTGGTGCTTCCGGCCAGTGCCTTGAGCTTGCCGCGCAGGAAGCGCTCGTTGGCGGCGTTGAGCGCCATCGGTGCCAGGGAGTCCACGGGTTCGGGCAGGCGGAAGTTGCGGTGCTGCAGTATGTTGCCCTCGTCGTCGGTGAGCAGCACGGGGATGGTGGTGTTGGCCTCGATGATGCCGAGCAGGAAGTCGACGTCGACGCGGGCGCCCGTGCTGTCGGTGCTCTCGGCCGAGAGCACGCGCACCATCTCGCGCGTGGCGTCGGCCCATATCTGCATGCGCTCGCGTTCCTGCGCGGAGAGGTCGCGCACCAGGCCGTCGCTGATCCACAGGAACATAGCCACGACGGCGGCCGCCGTGATCAGAAAGGCCGTGCGGCCGAAGCGCCGGATGTCTATGTAGCGCGCCAGGCTCACTCGCTATACCACTTGGAGTACATCAGGTAGTTGTGGGCTATCTTCTGGTTTATCTCGCGGCTCTGGGCCGGGTCGACCATCTTGATGAATTTGGCGGGGGCGCCGGCCCACAGCTCGTTGGGACCTATCTTGGTGCGCGACAGCACCACGGCGCCGGCGGCCACGATGGCGCCCTCGCCCACCTCGGCGTCGTCCATCACCACGGCGCCCATGCCTATGAGGGCGAGGTCGTGGATCTTGGCGCCGTGGATGGTGACGTTGTGGCCTATGCTAACGTCGTCGCCTATCTCGATGGTGGATTTCTGGTATAGCGTGTGGAGCACGGAGCCGTCCTGCACGTTGACGCGGTTGCCGATGCGTATGCTGTTGACGTCGCCGCGCAGCACGGCGTTGAACCATATGCTGCATCCGTCGCCCATCACCACGTCGCCCACGACGGTGGCGTTCTCGGCCAGGAAGCAGTCTTTGCCTATCTGCGGCGTAACGCCGCGCAATTTTATAATTAATGCCATAAATTTTAAGTATTAAGTATGAAGTATTAAGTATAAAGTATTAAGTATGAGGTATTAAGTGTTAAGTATTAAGTGTGGGGCTGGCGGCCGGTTTTTGCTTTCATGCTGCATATCACTGAGGTGAGGATGCGCAGGATTTCTTGAGTTTTGAGGTATATCGGTTTTGCCTGTTCTATATCTATGAATTGTGCTTTTTTAAGTAGCCTTATCCAGTAAAGAGTTTCGTTTGCTTCTTTTTGTGCTATGCCGAGTTTGTGGATGAAATCGGAACCGCTTTCGGCATAAATTGCTTCGGCAATGTTTGCTCCGATAGATGTGCCACTGCGCAGAAGTTGCTTGCTGATTACAAATTCTTTGCTTGTCTCTGTCAGAAAACGATATAGATCGATGATGTCAAGAGCAAGGTTTTCAGCCTTTTCAAGCTTGATGTCGTTCTCCATATCCACGCACAGTCAACAACTTAACACTTAATACTTAATACCTAATACTTCATACTTAATCAGATTGCTTCGGTCTTTTCTTTGAGCCATGCGCGGGCGGGCTCGTCCAGGACGGGGGCGAGCGTGTCGTAGACGTGAGCGTGATAGCGGTTGATCCAGGTGAGTTCGTCTTCGGTCATCATCTCGGTTGCCAGCAGGCGGGTGTCGAAGGGGAAGAGCGTCAGGGTTTCGAACTTGTAGAAGCGGCCGAACTCGGTGTCGAAGGCCGGAACCGTGAGCACGAGGTTCTCGCAGCGGATGCCGTGCACGCCGGCGCGGTAGAGGCCGGGCTCGTTGCTGGTTATCATGCCGGGCGTCAGAGGCGCGGGCACGTAGTTCAGGCGTATGCTCTGGGGGCCTTCGTGCACGTTCAGGAAGTGGCCCACGCCATGGCCCGTGCCGTGCAGGTAGCTGAGGCCGTGCTGCCAGAGGTACTGGCGGGCCAGGGCGTCGAGCTGTGTGCCGCATGTGCCTTCGGGGAAGATGGCCGTGGCGAGGGCGATGTGACCCTTTATAACCAGGGTGAAGTCGGCGCGTTCCTGCTGGGTGGGGTCGCCGAGGCATATCGTGCGGGTGATGTCGGTGGTGCCGTCGAGGTACTGCGCGCCGCTGTCGATGAGCAGCAGCCCCTCGGGACGCAGCGTGGCGTTGCTGACCTCGTCGGCCTCGTAGTGCACGATGGCGCCGTGGGGGCCGTAACCGGCGATGGTGCCGAAGCTCTCGTCGAAGAACAACGGCATGGCGCTGCGGTGGCGCAGGAGTATCTCGGCGACGTCCATCTCGGTGATGGTCTCGCCGGCGCCGAGGCGGCGTTCCAGCTCCATCACGGCGTGCACCAGGGCGGCGCCGTCGCGGCGCATGGCTTCGCGCACGCCGGCTATCTGCACCTCGTTCTTGCATGCCTTGGGCATCGCAAGGGGCGACGTGCTCTCGACGGCACGGTCGCCGAAGGCTTCCATTATGCCGTAGGCCGTGGAGGCCGGGTCGAGCAGTACGCGGCGCTGCGTGGAGAGGCTTGCGGCGAAGTCCTTGACGGAGCCGTAGGGGCGCGTCTGTACGCCCTGCGAGGCGAGGTAGGCGGCCACGTCGTCGCCCACCTTGTCGCGGTCGATGAACAGGAGGTTGCCTTCCGGACCGAGGTAGGTGAATGCTGTGGCGACGGGATTGTACTTCACGTCGCGGCTGCGGATGTTGAGCAGCCATGCCGTCTGGTCGAGCGCGGAGACGAAGACAGCGTCGGCGCCGTGGCGGCGTGCCTCTTCAAGCGCGTCGGCAATCTTGTCGGCGGCGCTGCGTCCGGCGTATTTCTCCTCGTGGACGAAGACGGCGCACTTGGGGAGCGCGGGGCGGTCGGCCCAGATGGCGGGCAGTGGGTCGAAGCCGGTGTCGAGCAGGATGCCGCGCGATTTCAGGGCCGCGCGCAGACTGCGCATGGCGCCGGTGCTGTACAGCATGCCGTCGACGCCTACTGTGGCGCCTGCCTGAAGGTGCGCTGTGAGCCACTCCTCTATGGAGGGCGTCTCGGGCAGGCCTTCTTTCATGAGCTGTATCTCGGAGCCCTCGAGCTGCGCCTCGGCCTGGAGGAAGTAGCGCGAGTCGGTCCAGAGCATGGCGGGAGCCGACGCGGGCACCACGAGGATGCCTGCCGAGCCGTTGAAGCCGCTGAGCCAGCGGCGCGCCTGCCAGTGCGAGGCTATGTATTCGCTCATGTGGGGGTCGGCCTGGGGTATGATAGCGGCGTCAATGCCGTTGTTTTTCATCTGTGCGCGCAGCGCGGCCAGACGTTCTTCTGTCGTGTTCATATGTCAGTATGTTTTCAGGGGAGGCGGGAATGCGTCCTCTATGTGTTCAATCTTGAGGTTGTCCGGCGTGCCGCTGACACCTATGATGTCGAACTGCAGTTCGTGGGGCAGACCGTAGGCATTGGCGTAGGCCACGCCGGCGCGCACCATCGCCAGCTGTTTGCGGCGGGTTACGGCCTCCACGGGGTCGTCCATCGTGTCGTCGGAGCGCGTCTTCACTTCGACGATGACGAGGCGGCCGCCGCGCTGGGCCACGATGTCGATCTCCATGCGTCCGCAGCGCCAGTTGCGGTCGACGATGGCGTAGCCCTTGGCCGTGAGCAGGTCCACTGCGGCCTGTTCGCCCAGGAGTCCGGTGTCGTTATGCTTCGCCATCTTCGTCGGGTTTGACTATGAGGGTCGCCATGGGGCTGTCGATGAAGATGCGGCGAGCCCAGGCGGCGAGCCCGGCGCGGGTGACGGCGCGGCGTCGGCGCAGCTCGGCGTCGATGTCCTCGCCGTGCATCTCGGCTTCGGCCAGACGGCGGGCGTTGTCGACGGCCGACATACTGTCGGCGGCGTGGCGTGTCTCGTGGCGGCGCAGTACGCGCTCCAGCTCCCGCGGGCTGATGTGGTCCTCGATGGTGAGGTCGGTGGCTTCGTTCAGCAACCCCTCGCGGGCGCGGAGGATGCTTTCGCGGTCGTCGCGCACCACCTGGCAGTCGAGCATCAGCAGGCCGGTGTGCTCCGAGCCCATGATGGAGGCTTCGGCGTCGGCAATGAGCTCGGGCCGGCGTCCGGTGAGCCTCGTGCGCAGGCGCGAGGCGCGTCCTGCCGAGAGCAGGTCGGTGAGTATGTCGCACTCGGTGTAGCCTTCCTCGCCGCGGGCAGGCATGGGGAAGCCGAGGAGCACGTAGGGCAGCGGCACGCGGTCGGTGATTTCGCGCCAGGTGTTGCCGCCGGCGCGTAGTGCCTCGGCGGGGAGGCGGCGCGGGGCGATGTCGCGGCGCGGTATGTCGCCGAACCATTTCTCCACCATGCGCCTGAGCTCGTCGGGGCGGACGTTGCCGCTGACGGCGAGCACGGCGTTGTTCGGGGCATAGTGGGCGTAGAACCAGCGGCGCACGTCGTCGTCGGTGACGCGCTCGATGTGCTCTGGCGTGAGGCCTATGACGGGCCAGGAGTAGGGATGGGAGGGGGCGTAGACCATGTCGCGCAGCTCGTGCATGACTCGCCCGTAGGGGCGGTTGAGCACGGTCTGGCGGAATTCCTCTACGACTACGGAGCGCTGCACGCGCAGAACGTCGGGGCTGAAGCTCAGGGCGAGCATGCGGTCGCTCTCCACGCGCAGGGCTGCCTCGACGTTCTGCGCGGGCATGAGTTCGTAGAAGTTGGTAAAGTCGGGGCTTGTCCAGGCGTTGCTGACGCCTCCGGCGCGCTCTATGGCGCCGTTGAAGTCCGGCTCGTTGGCCGAGCCTCCGAACATCAGGTGCTCGAACAGATGGGCTATGCCCGTGAGCGAACGGCTCTCGTCGCGCGCGCCCACGTCGTAGAGCACGTTGACGGCCGCCATGGCCGTACGGGGCTCGTAGTGGTGGACCACGCGCAGGCCGTTGGCGAGGGTATAGCGTGTGATGTTCATGCCCTTATGAGGGGTCAGTCTATGACTTTCATTTTAATGATGCGCACATCCTCGCGGGGACGGTCCTGCGGGCCTGTGGGCACCTTCTCTATGCGGTCGATGACGTCCATGCCGCTGATGACCTCGCCGAAGACGGTGTACTGTCCGTCGAGGTGGGGTGTGCCGCCCTCGGTGGTGTAGGCGCGGCGCTGCTCGTCGGTGAGGCGTGCGGGCGCTGCGGCAGCCTCGGCGTCGGTCTCGGCCACGAGTTGCTTCTGCAGGGCGTCGAGACCGGCACGGTCGGCGTTCTGCTGGAGCTGTATTATCTCGGCGCGGTGTTCCTGCACCTTGCGGTTGAAGATCTGCTGGCGGAGACTCTGCTGCATGTACTGCTCGGTCTGGGCGAGCTCGCCCTCGGTGAGTTTCTTGCCTGTGACGACGTAGAACTGCGAGCCGCTGCTCTGGCGGGCCGGGTTCACCTGGTCGGCCTGGCGTGCGGCGGCGAGGGCGCCCCGTTTGTGGAAGTGGGCGGGATAGACTATCTCGGCGTCGATCTTGTAGTCGGGGCCTCCGGCGCCGAGCTGCTGTCCGGGCTTGGCGTTGCGCGAGTCAGGGTCGCCGGCCTGGACCATGAATTCGTTGATGACGCGGTGGAAGAGCGTGCCATCGTAGTATCCCTCGCGCACGAGGCGGAGGAAGTTGTCGCGGTGGCGGGGAGTGTCGCCGTAGAGAAGGACGGTGAAGTTGCCCATAGTGGTCTCTATCTCCACTTTGGCGTTTGTGGTGTCGGTTTTCTGTGTCATGTCGGTAGCGGGTTTAGTCTCGGCCGGCGCGGCGCCTATGGCTTCGGTCTCGGCGGCTTTGTTGCCGGCGCAGGCTCCGAGTCCGAGCGCCAGCATGAGAGGCAGGAGAATTGGTTTCACTTTGTGAGTTAGGAGTGAGTTGCGCTTCGCGCAGTTAGGAGTTGGGAGTGTGGAGTTAGGAGTTAGGAGTTGGGTCGCTATTATCTAAACCTTAAACCTTAAACCCTAAACCCTAAACTGAGAATTAGAGGCTGTCGGGACGGGGATTCAGACGCTGGTACATGCGGCGGAAATTGCGGTCGGTGGCGCAGCGTTCGGCGGCTCCTTCCTCGTAGTTGTCGCCGTAGATGCCGCGTATGAGCGAGGGCAGGTAGTTGTGCTCGCGGTCTTTGTCGATGGTGGCTGCGACGAGTCGCTCGACGGCGGCGGCATAGCGCTCGGCGTCGATGGCGTGCAGATAGCGTGCGGCGCTGGCGAGGAACTGTCCGTTGTGGTCAACGGTAATCATGTTGTCAACAATAGCGTCGAGGTCGTCGCCGCAGGTGTCGATGTTGTTGGCCAGATATTCGTAGGTGGCGAGTCCGTCGGGGTCTTGCCTGAGCTGTTTGATGTCTTGTTCGGTCATGATGCAGTCAGTATGGTATCGCAAAGATACGATTTTTAGAGGTTGTATCAAAACAAACAAGAATTTTTAAGCCTCATCCCGGTCACCAAATATGCTGCAAATATGTCGTAAATGTCGAAAGCCTTGTGCATTTCACAAAAATTTTCTTTAACTTAGCGGCGGAGAATCACCGGCTCCGCATCATCTCATGAAAAAGACAGTCATCACACTTGTAATTATGCTCGTTGCGGCTGCCGCAGCATTGGCAGGACAGCGCGAGAAAATAGGAATAGACATGTCGCTTGATACTGACGGCGACGGCAAGGTTGAGGACACTGAAGCGGCCCTCGCCATAAAGAATATTTACGGGCTGGACCGCAACAACGCCATCTCCCGGGAAATGGTCCTTGACAGCCTCCATGCGACCAAGGAACAACTCTACGACATCGTGATGGACTGGTTCGCACGCTCGTTCGACGAAGACGGCGCCGCAATCCAGCACAGCGACAAGGAGTCGGGCCTGTTTATAGCAAAGACCCTGATACCTGACGTCGCACACGCAAGTTCGTTCTCAAGCAACACCGACATATCCATCACGGTGCTTGTCAGAATTGACATGAAGGACGGGAAGATGAAGATAAGCACCTCGGTACAGAAGTACGAGATGCTGAACGACCTGAACTGGCTCGGGATAATACTGAATCTTGACAGTCCTCCGGCACGTTCGTATGTGGAAGTCGTTCCTTCCGAATGCTATCCGTTCACCAAAAAGATAAAGAAAGAGGGCGCGAGGGCTCTTGTGGCCTCCCACATATATTCAATAGGAATCATAGACAGCATCCGCGATGCAGTAATCAGCGGCACCGCCGCAGCAAACGAAAACTGGTGATGAAATACTTGGCAATACTCAGCATCTGCCTGCTGCAGGCGACGCTCGCCGGCCATGCACAGGCCGCACACGCAGGCGGGGAATGCCCCGTCGGACGGTATATAGAACCAATGTCGCCGGGCGCTTTCGCGGAGAGATTCTCCGGCGATACCATCAGCTTCTATGTGCCGGAGGCCGGTGAGGCCATGTTTGAATCGTTCCGGCTGGCGGTGCCGGATACGGTGTGGCTGAAAAAACGGCCGAAAAAGCACCCTGAGGAAATGAAGCATTACGAGCTGATACGGAACTACAAGCCCGTGAACGGCGAGGGAGTCAACGCCTACCGCCAGTATACGCCGGGCATTTTTCTGGAGAAGGCACGCTTCATCCTGCGCGGCATGTATTCGGAGACAATTCCGTATCTCGGGCATTTCGATTACGTGATACTGGAGGACGCCGCCGACGGTAAGCGCGTGAAATGGCAATACACGCAGAGCGAGAACGAGGGGCTTATAATTCTCTCCCCGTCAATCCTCAGGCACCTCTCGCTGATGAAGGGGCATGAGTTCGGAATCGAGACCTCGGATTCTACATCCGTGGCCGGAAAATGCACGGATGTGGCATACAGCATCGAGGTTAAACCCGACAAACTGATACCCTCCGTCGATGCAACATTCGCAACTCCGGAGGGCATAATCAAGTCGCACAACTGGCAACCGCGCTATTTCCTGAAAAAGGAATAGACGCCATCGGTGTGAGCCGGACCGTACGTGTCAGGAAGTTACCGGGGATGGCAGGAAACAGAGCGACAGAAAGTCATAAGCGACAGAAGATAGTGAGAAGTGGGGAGTGAGAAGTGTGGAGTTATGTGTTATCGAAACAAAAATACAAAGATGACAAAAATAACAGAGTCGATTTTTATTTTGCAGGGATTGTAAGGCAGGTCGCATAAAGAAATCTTATGTGTTTGCTTCACGGACGCAAGCTCTCCGAGCTTGCAGCTTCGGTGGGTGTTCTCCACCCCATGAACGCATCGCAAGGCGCTGCTTATCATGGGGTTAACTACGGACGCGTCCTCTTCGAGGACTTGCCGGCGTCCCTCGGTTTGGTTTATTTGGCGCTGTGCAACCCGCCATGCGGCAGGTTGATGCGTTTTTGCGGCGTTACCGGTGGTATGTAGCTTCCTATGGTCGCTCCTTAACCACCGGCTAACCGGATTCAACCCGCGACGAACGCGGGTTGTTCCCGTTTTATCGGCCAGTAATATTTTTCGTGGGCGCACGGGCGGTATGGAAATCGGCATCGGAAGCCCGCGAAGCGTGGCGGGCAATTTTCAGCCCATGCGTGAGGAGGCGTAGCCGACGAGCCATGGGTTGCGGGGTGTAAATACATGCGCGGCAAGCTCCGGCAGGATGCGCAGCTGCGCTTTTCCGGACGTTAGTCCGTGGAGCCGTCGGTGTGTGCCGGGACCAAGGTCCGTAAGCACGCGCTGTCGCTTCCTGCCGGAGCTCGGCGCGTGGAGGATGGTGCCACTCTGTCCCATGGCTCGTCGGCTTCGCCTCCTCACGCATGGGCTGAAAACTGCCCGCCGCGCTCCGCGAGCTCTCTCTTTTTGAGTTTAGAGTTTATAGGGGATAAGTAAGAGGGGGCGGGCGGCCGGAGGCCGCAGTTAGGAGTTAGTAGCGCTTCGCGCAGTGAGGAGTTAGGAACGGTGCAACCCGCCGAATGGCGAGGGTAGCTTGTGTGCGGTTTCACGGACGCAAGCTCTCCGAGCTTGCAGTCTTTGGGCGAGCTCTGCCCCAGGAACACGGCTGCGCCGCTTATCCTGGGGTTTACAACGGACGCGTCCTCTTCGAGGACTTGCGGGTGTCACCTTTGATGCGTAATATCTAATAATCAACGATTTAATAGCGGAAGCACGAGCCGTGCGTCCCTACAAGCAGGGTGGTGTAATATTCTTCTTCCGCGAGTATGTTTGCCTAATTATTTTACAAGGCAGGCGTCGAGGGCGGCGGTGATGGCCTCGCGGTCGAGGTTACGACCGATGAAGACGATTTTCTGCATGCGGTCGCCGTAATGCGGGTCCCAGTCGCGGCGCAGACCGGGATTGGCAGCCATGAAGCGCTCAAGGTCGGCGGCGGGAGCTGTGGCATACCACTGTCCGGCCTCGGTGAGCTTTTTCTGCGAGCCGGCCTGCTCGAAGAGGTAGCACATGTCGGTGTCGCTGTTGAAGTAGACCATACCCTTGGCACGGATGACGTTGCGTGGCCATGCGGAGGCCACAAAGCGGTCGAACTTGGTTATATCCATGGCCGGACGTCGGTTGTAGACGAAGGTCTGTATGCCGTATTCCTCGGCCTCGCCTTCCTCGTCGTGATGGTGATGATGGTCGTGTTCGTGCTCATGCTCGTGGTCGTGATGGTGATGCTCATGCTCATGGTGATGCTCATGCTCGTCTTCCTCCACGTCGCCTTCCACTTTCTGCACCCAGGTGGCCGATGTAGCCACGCTCTCGAAATCGAATGCTCCCGTGCCGAGAATCTCCTCGAAGTCGAAGTCGGCGTAGTCGCACTCTATGATTTTGGCGGCGGGCTGCAATGCACGGATGACAGAACGGATGTCGTCGGCCTGCTCACGGCTGATCTCGGAAATCTTGTTCAGGATAATCACATTGCAGAACTCAATCTGCTGGATGACGAGATTCTCGATGCCGTCCTCAGCAATATCCTTGCGCTGCAGGTGCTTGCCGCAGCCGAAATCGTCGCTCATGCGCAGGGCGTCAACCACTGTGGCGATGCAGTCGAGCCGCGGCATGGCTCCGCCGCGGCTGTAGCGGGAATCGAGCTGCGGTATCGACTCTATGGTCTGTGCAATCGGCTCGGGCTCGCAGATGCCGCTGGCCTCGATTACGATGTAGTCGAAACGGTCCGTGGAGGCTATGTCGTGCAGTTGCTCCACGAGGTCCATCTTCAGGGTGCAGCATATGCAGCCGTTCTGCAGAGCTACAAGGTCGTCGGCGCCCGACTGACCCACCACGCCGCCTTTCTGAATGAGGTCGGCGTCAATATTTACCTCGCCTATGTCGTTGACTATCACTGCAAAGCGGATGCCTTTTTCATTGGCAAGTATGCGGTTGAGGAGGGTGGTCTTTCCGCTGCCGAGATAACCGGTGAGCAGCAGTACGGGTATTTCTTTTTCGTGTGTCATGTCATTCATGTTTTACGGTGCAAAAATACCCATTTTTCGCTTACGCTGTCATTCCGTCCGGCGCTTTTTTTGAATATGGTACCACAGGGTCAGCGCAACCAGGGCGGCGTAGAACGCCACGCCGGCCCACTGCGGCATGTGGACAGGGACCGCCGAGGAGCACCACCGGGCCACATGGCTCATGGCGCCATAGAGCATCTGCACCGCCGCCGTCAGCGGGGCGAGCGCGATGCCTGCCGCGGAAAGGGCCACAAGCACGAGCGACAGCACATAGAAGGGCGCGAAAAGGAGTGCCAGGGCCACATTGGCGGGCAGGAAGAGCAGCGGCAGCGAGCCGAACACTCCGGCGACAACGGGCGCCGTGGCAAGTGTGGCGCACACCGGCACTGACAGCACGGACGAAGCGCGTCGCACAAGCGGATGCGATGACTCGTCGAACGGATTCAACAGCGGCATGAGTAACACAATGCCGCCTACCGACGCGAACGACAGCACGAAGCCCACATCGGTAGCCGCTGCAGGCCGCACCAGCACAATCGCAATGGCAGCGACGGCAAGGGCGTTGAGCGACGAATATCCCCGGCCCGACCAGCGCGCCGCAAGCAGAAGGGTAAACATCAGCGCCGCACGCTGAAGCGAAGGCGCCATACCGCCAATGAACACGAACGCCCACACCGCGCCAAGCACCGGCAGGGGACGCCACGGACGCAACCGGCGGCACAGAACCATAGGCCGCGTGAGCCACAGCATCAGAAGTGCGACGACGCCGACATGAAAGCCGCTGAGGGCCAGCACGTGGGCCATGCCGGAATTGCGGAAGTCCTCGCGCACGGCGCGGCGCATGTAGCGGCCGTCGGCAACCAGCGTGGTAGCCAGAAAGGCGGCGGCGTCGCCGTCGAGGGGCGCTGAATATATACACTCGGCGAGGCCGTTGCGTGCGTCGGCAAGCGGAGGATTCCCAAGCTCAGCCGCTTCGGCCGACATGGAGAGCGCTATGCCGGCGGCCATAGCAAGGGGCGCCGCAGCATAAAAGCGCGCATCGCGCCAGAGCCACAGGCCTATCCCCGCCGCCGCACAGCATGCAACTGCCAGCCAGAGCCACAGGCCCGAAGGCGCAGCCATGCCGCATGCCACACCGCACACCAGCCCTATCGCGGCCGGGACGGCAGGGATGCGGGCATAGGGCGCCTGCATGGCATCAGTCTATAGTGTTGAGCACCACCAGCAGGCTGCTGACGCCTATGAGAATCCAGAGCGCCACGGCCAGCAGCAGGGGCTTCACGCCCACCTGCCGGACAGTGGAGAGCGAGAGCGAAGCACCGATGAGGAACAGCGTCACTACCATGCCGCGGCGTGCTATCCACTCCATCGCCGCCGTGAACCACTGCGGCAGGGGCAGATACGTGTTGGCGACCATAGCCAGAATAAAGATGAAGATGAACCAGGGGATGGAGATGCGTCCGGAGCCGTCGCGGAAGACGAACATCGTCACCAGCGCCAGCGGGATTATCCACAGGGCACGCGTCAGCTTTATGAGCGTAGCCATCTGCAACGCCTGCTCGCCGTAGACTTCGCCGGCGCCTACCACGCTCGATGTGTCGTGTATGGCAATGGCGGCCCATGTGCCGAACTGAGCCTGACTCATGTCGAACATATGGCCCAGCGGAGGAAAGACAAACAGCGCCACGGCATTGAGGATGAAGATGACGCCGAGGCTGACGGCCATCTCGTTCTCGTTGGCTTTCAGCACGGGGCCGACGGCCGCAATGGCGCTGCCGCCGCATATGGCCGTGCCGCTGCTTATGAGATAGGCCGTCTTGCGGTTGATATGGAGCGAATAGCCCAGTATAACGCCGAGGCACATCACGCTGATTACGCTCACCACCGTGAACAGCATGCCGTCGGCGCCGCTGCGCAGCGACTCCTGGAGGTTCATGCCGAAGCCGAGACAGACGACGGCTACCTGAAGCAGGTACTTCGACGTCTTCTTGTTGAACTTGGGGCAGGGATTCTTGCATGTGAACGCGAACACAAGACCCGCGAGCAAAGCGACAGGCGCCGATACCACAGGAAGCCCGAGCAGATTCCAGGGCAGCAGTATCAGCGCGATGATTGCGATGTAGATTACTTTATTCATTGATATTGTTGTCATTGTTGTTCCATATTCGCCACGAGCCCTCGGCCTGACGGTGCAGCATGTCAAGGCCGCTGCGCACCGCGGCACCGCGGGCCGCGCACAGACGCATGAAGAGCGTGGGGTCGGGATTGTAGACCAGATCCATGCAGAAGTGGCCGGGCGCAAGGGCATCGTAGGGCAGGGCGGGCGCCTCGTCGACGCGCGGCCACGTGCCCAGCGGCGTGGCATTCACGATGACGCCGCATGCCTTAATCACATCGGCCGTCACGTCGCCATAGCCCAACTGCCCCGACTGGGGCGTGCGGCTGACGCACACCGGCTCGCACCCCATGCCTCGCATGGCGGCCACGACGGCAAGCGACGCGCCGCCCGTGCCGAGCACCAGCCCCCGCGGCGGCACTGCGGCATCGCCGAGCAATCCGCGCAGCGATGCGGCAAAGCCCGGAGCGTCGGTGTTGAAACCGGAGAGGCTTCCGTCGGGTTCCACCCTCACTGTGTTCACCGCGCCGATGGCGGCGGCTGCCGTGTCCACGGTGTCGAGCATCGGAATGATGTCCTGCTTGTAAGGTATTGTAACGTTGAAGCCACGCAGCCCGGGGTGGGCGGCGATAATGTCGGGCAACGTTCCGATGCAGGGCAGCTCGAAGTTGAGATAACGAGCGTCGATGCCCTCGCGTGCGAATTTTTCCGTGAAATAAGCCTGCGAGAACGAATGCCCGAGCGTACGGCCTATCAGCCCATATGTAGCACATTTCGCCATTGCGCCGCAAAGTTACAAAAAAACATACGAAAAAAGCGGCGAGACCTCACAGCCCCGCCGCTTTTTACACATTAATAACTTTATTTGCGGTTTTTCCAGTAGGCGGTCATGTCCTCGAGAGTCTTGCCCTTGGTCTCGGGCACGAGACGGTAGACGAAGATGGCGGCGACGATACAGATGACGCCGTAGAGGGCATAGGCGAACATGTGGCCGAAGCGGACGCCCATCGAGCCGAGTTCAAGATTGTACATAGGCACGAACGTGGAGCTGACGATGAAGTTGAAAATCCACTGGAAGGCCACGGCTACGGCCACGGCGGCGCCGCGGATGCTGTTGGGGAATATCTCGGCGATGAGAACCCAGCAGATGGGGCCCCAGGAGAACATGAAGCTGGCGCTGTAGACCATGATGCTTACCACGGGAACGATGGCGGGCAGCGTCACGATGTTGCTCAGGGCCACGCCCATGGCGCCGATAGCCATGCCTATCGAGCCCCATATGAGCAGGGGCTTGCGGCCGAGGCGGTCGACGGTGAAGACAGCTACCAGAGTGAAGGCGATGTTGACGATGCCCATGATTACGGTCTGCATCATCGGGTCGCCCATGTTCATGGACTCGAAAATGCGGGGCGCATAGTAGAGCACGGCGTTAATGCCGACGGCCTGCTGGAACACGCTGAGCATCACGCCTACGAATATCACCATCACGCCGAAGCTGAACAGACGCTCGGAACGCACCTCGACGGTGCCTTTGATTTCGGCGAGAATGGTCTGCGCGGCCTTGCTGCCGTTGATGCGCGTGAGCACCTTGAGGGCGGCGCTGTCCTTGCCGACGAGGGCGAGATAGCGCGGCGACTCCGGAACGAAGCACACAAGGATGGTGAACAGACCGGCAACGAACGCTTCAGAGCCGAACATGTAGCGCCAGCCGGTGGAGATGGTCCACGGGTCGGACTGCGCGGCCACTGCGTACACGCCTTCGCCTATCTTCTCGATGACGGGGTTGGTGTGCTCGCCGAGTATCATGAAGTTGACGAAGTATACCACAAGCTGGCCGAAGATGATGGCGAACTGGTTCCAGGACACGAGGGTGCCGCGCAGATTGCTGGGCGCTACCTCGGCGATGTACATCGGGCAGATGGCGGAAGCGAGGCCGACGCCTATGCCGCCAAGTACGCGGTAGGCATTGAATGCCCACAGCAGCTGAAGGTTGGGATGGCCTTTCTCGAAGAACAGGAACTCAGGGTAATACGAGCCTACGGCGCTCAGGAAGAACATTATGCCGGCGAAGAACAGCGAACGCTTGCGGCCGTAGCGCGTTGCGAAGAAGCCGGAGATGGCGCTGCCCAGGATACAGCCTATGAGGGCGCTGGAGCATGTCACGCCGTGCAGACCGTCGGTGTAGATGAAGTCCTGCGCGTTCAGGAAAAAGGCCTGGAGGCCTTTTTCGGCGCCGGAGATGACGGCCGTGTCGTAGCCGAACAGCAGACCGCCCATTACGGCCACCATGACGATGGAGAACAGGTACAGCTTGCTGCCTTTATCTTGGTTGGTCATTCTGGTTTAAAGTTTAAGGTTTAAGGTTTTAAAGGTTTAGGGTTTAGGGCTTCATTTCTCTAAACCCTAAACCCTAAACTCTAAACTGTTTTAAACGTACATGTTGACGATGGCTTCGTACAGCTCCTGCTT
>ERZ808029.578-NODE-578-length-18765-cov-23.760220_pt1 | contig 18765 bp, 15 predicted proteins | sample MGYA00380185_ERZ808029 | MGnify/ENA primary metagenome ERZ808029 (study PRJEB31490, sample SAMN06133404) | mouse gut metagenome | isolation source: M2_3 | host: mice | place: China: Chengdu | collected 2015-05 ... | reverse complement strand
ATGCTATCTAACATACATCAAAAAGAGGTAAGATAACACCCTCTGCAAAAAAGGTTACGTTATCTTACCTCAACAAAGTTTGTACCTGTCGCTCCATTGTCGATATAGGTATCATAGACAACGAAATCCGGTTTGTCCGCAAGGAAATCATTCAGCACCAGCTTTTGGTTTTCCACCGAACAGCCCCGCTTTTTGTTATCTTCCACAGAAAGACGGATATACAGTGCCACATGCACATATAAGGACGGCGCCGGCATGGGAGCCGCCGTCTGTTTCCTGCTCTTTCTTGCCATTTAGCCCACCTTCCTTTCTTTGCCCTGTACGGCAATCTGTTCCGCTAGGGAGACCGCCTTCTGGTATTCATCCTGGTAATTAAATTCAATGTGCAGCTCGTCTTTCCCCATTACCCGTATGCTGCGGATAAGCTGCATGACCGCCCTCCGGTCAATTTCCTCCATCGTGGAGAATTGCATAAAGTGGTTGATCCAGCGGTTCCGCTCGCTGCGGTTCTCCAGTACGTCCGTCAGCTTTTCGTTCCACTCGGCAACCGCTTTCTGCAGCAGTTCAATATCTGCATTGTATTTCCGCTTATAGGAGAGGAATTCTTCTTTGGTGAGAATCCCGCTCACCAGGTTTTCATAGAGTTTTGCCTTGAAACCCTCAACCTGCGCCATACGTTTCTCATTTGCTTTGATCTGCCCGGCGTATTCCTGGGCCAGTTCCCGGTTGATCCGCTCCTGGCTGATACTGGACAGCAGCGCATCCAGGGAAGCCACATTTTCAATATGCCCTTTCAGGCTGCCCTGCACGCACTCGATCAGGTCGGACTCTTTCAACATGACAGAAGATTTACACCCGTTCTTTTTGCCGGTAGGACAATAGTAGTAGTGGTATTCCTTATCCTTATAGCGGTTGGTCTTGCGCGTCATACGGCAGCCGCAGCAGCCGCAGATCAAAATGCCGGAGAACAGGTAGACTTTATCCGATTTTGGAGATGTCCGGGTATCAATCCTGCGGAGGCGCTGCACTAGGTCAAAATCATGTTTCTGGATGATCGCCTCATGGGTACCCTCTACACGGACCCATTCAGAGGAAGGTCTGTCCTCACGTTCTTTCAGCTTGAAGTGGGGCGTGGTCTGTTTTCCCTGTACCAGCGTTCCGGTATAGGTTTCATCCTGCAAAATGCGGATGATCGTTGTGGCAGACCATTTACAATCTTTACGGTCCGTATAGCCGCCTTTGGCGTGGGGCATCCCATTGTTGCGCTTATAAGCCAGCGGTGAGAGAATGCCCATGCGGTTCAGTTCGTCCGCAATATGGGAAGCGCTGAACCCCTCCAGCCGCTTTCTGAAAATATCCCGCACCACGTTAGCGGCGTATTCGTCAATTTCCAGGCTCTTGTGCTTATCACCGGCTTTTATATATCCGTAGATGGGAAACGCACCCACAAAATCACCGCTGCGCCGTTTCACATCCAGGGCGCTCCGGGTCTTAACGGAAATGTCCCGGCTGTATGCCTCGTTCATAATGTTTTTTACCGAAACCGTGAGATCGTCGGCAGCGTCATTCTCTGTGTCCACGTTATCATTGATGGCGATAAAGCGGACGCCGTAGGCGGGAAATACCCGGCGCATATAGCGTCCGGTCTCTATGTACTCACGCCCCAGGCGGGAGAGGTCCTTGACGATCACACAGTTGGCCTCACCCTGCTCGATCATCCGCATCATTTCCTGGAATGCCGGGCGGTCAAAGAGAACCCCGCTGTAACCGTCGTCAATCTTTTCCGCCACGACTTCAATCTCCGGGTGCCGGGCAATGTAATCATCGATCAGCCGCCGCTGGTTGGCGACGCTGTCGCTTTCCACCGTCTTATCATCGGTATAAGAAAGACGGATGTACTTAATGGCTTTGTAAACCTGCATAAAAAAACACTCCTTTCGTTGCGCAGAAAAATCCCCGCAATCCAAGAAGTGTGGCTGTGCCGTATTCAATTCCTTTTCCAATTTCTATTGTACCACGACCCTGCGGGAAAGTCAGCCCTTTTCCTAAAATAATCCGGCTCACCGTAAGATTCCCTTGATACATTCTTCCAGGGTGGCGCCGCCTGCGGCAAAGCTGGCCTGTACGGTGAACCGCCCGCATTTGAAGCGGTAAGGGTCTTTGATCTGCCGTACAAATTCGGCGATCCGTTCCTCACGGGAAAGCTCCTTATCAACGGCAACCTCCCGGATGTCCACCAGTGCGCCGGTTCTGCCGGCAACAACCGTATTTTCCATAATACCAACTCCTTCCTGAAAATTTCTGGCTATCGAAACCACATGAATAAGTCGGGCCTGCGCTCATACACTCACAGACCCGGCCCATTGTATCTGATTTCGATCAGCTGCCGTATTTGCCACGCCCCCCGGCAGGCCCTGAACGAACAGGGCAGGGCTGTTACAGGCTGCGGATAGCGTTGCCGCATCATAGCCCCGCATACGCCGCCGCTTTGCCAGAGCAGGCGCACGCCGCAGGAACTCTCCCCAAGTCTTTAGGGAGCCGTGAGGAAGTACCATTATGATCTGTGCCGTTGTCGCGTCCGGCCTGCCACAGCCGGTTTCGTGGGTTGCGTTTACCGCTCGGACAGCCTGGATTCATCACCTCCTTAGGCCGCCTGTCACCGCGCCGCCCCATCTGCCGCTCGGAACACAGAATGAAGTACCTGTAACAGCGTGTATTCGGTTGTCAAGGAGCAAGCGAGGGGCGTGGCAGTTATGACAGTTTTTCAGTTGGGGCGGGCCGGAGCATATGCTGTACGGCCACACCCGCCAGGCTTGTCCCGCCGGATAAATATGTCCCTCTATTATTCATTTCATTTTTGAGGGTTATTTTCGGGGGCAGGATTAAATTTCTTCCAGAATTTTTTTCAGGCGTCGGAGCCCGCGCTGGATTCCTTCATGCACGGAGCTTACCGCCGAGTGTTCGCTTTTGGCAATTTCCGAAAGGCTCATGCCAAGCAGATAGTGCGAGCATATCCGGTTTCGCTGCTTTTCAGGCAACAGGGAAATAGCCCGGTAGAGCCTCGCATGTTCTTCCTCCTGGACCAAGACATCTTCCGGTGCCAGCATAATCACAAGGGCGTCCCGTTCAACATTCTTGTCATAGTCCAGAGAAAAATATGCCTTATGCCGATATGTACGCAGGAAATGGGCCGCCTCGCTTAATTTATATTCCCGGAGCAGGTCGGCCACCTCGTCCGGCACTTCAACAACAGTATCTTTCGTATAAAACGGGTAATAGTCCCGCAAGTTAATTTCTTTCATGGGTAATTCCTCCAATTTCGATTTTTTTAGTTGATAGGCAAAATCGAAATCAGAAGGTGGAGAGCGACACCCCGGACTATCACCTGCAACAGAGGCAGCAGGAAAGTTTGTCTGTTTTGTAGATAAGAAAAGAGCGCGTACCCGTTTTGTTACAGGCGCGCGCTTAATGGAACATTTTGCTGATTGCTGGGAGAAAAAATAAAAATATGTCGATACAAAAAGTGCCGCAGCTTTTTGAACTGCGGCACTAAAATATATTTGGCTATTTTTTTGTCGTTTCCTGTGAAAATATAGGACTTTTCTAATGTGCATGTCTGCCCCCATATCTGGGGGAGTATAAATGGATTTGTCACTATACTTTGATATATCCCCCAACCTGTTACATGGGGGATATTATACAGGGGCATATTCGCTTTTTATCGCCAGCCTTTCCCGGTAATGTCCTAAAAATGCCCTAAATTTATCTGTCATATTCCAGCATCGAATTTATAACCGACGCCTCGCACACTGATAACATATTCAGGTGCTTCAGGTGCAATTTGAAGTTTCTGGCGAAGGCGGCTCAACAGATTATGGATTGTTTTTGGTGTAACGTCAATATATTCTTCGCCCCAAACATGGTAAGCTATGGTCTCAAAGGTCAATACCCGTTTCTTGTTGACAATCAGTAAGTGGAGTGCATCGAATTCTTTAGCTGTTAATTCTATCTCCTGACTGCCGACACACACCGTTCTTTCTTCCAGGCAAAAATACAGATCACCTTCCCGGATTTCCAATAATGGTTGAACTGAACCATTCTGGAAACCGTGACATTTAGAAACAGTACATAGGAAAATATCGGGAAAATCACTCAGATTTTCTCTATTAAGAATATACTGCAATAAATCTTTCTGCTGCTCTGTATCAAGCAAAGCAAACAATTTTTCTCCAATTTGTCTGCCGGATTCAGATATATCCAATACGGCTAATTTCCCATGTCACCACCTCCTTCAAATCAACTTTATTTCAAGATTTTTACCATTATTTTGAATCTTCAACAAAATACATAATTCTCCGTATCAGCTCCGGAATATTGACCGGGGACATGAAATAGTCATTGATACCCTCATGCCGGTATTCATATTCCGTGGCAGGGTCGCTGTTCTCGGTAAGGATAAAGAACGGCAGAAGCCGGACAGGGGGATTCTTCATTTGGAACATCCCTGCCACCCGTCGCAGCGTATGAAACAGCTCCATTGCTGTGCCGTCCGGCAGTTCCAGATCGCACAAGATCAGTTCTATTTCTTCATCCTCAAAAATCCGACACTTGGCGTCTGCTATCGAGGAAACCAGAATCAGGTCAAGGCCCTTTTGCAGCATAGCAGCCCGCAGTACTCCGGCGCTGGTATCTTCCGCATGGACAAAGAGCAGCTTATGAAAAGTTGAATCTGGTTCGCCGGATAACTGCCGGTAGGCGTATTCCACCAGCTTATCTTGCAGCAGCAGTCCTTTCATTTTGTCCATGCACAGCGTCGCGCCCCGGCGCATAGCCTCTTGTTCGTAGTCGTCCTTGTCATGGCAGGACGCCAGAATAAAAGGCAGCTCCTTATCTGCGGCCCGCACCTCGTTCAGAAAGTCCATGCCGGAACCATCCGGCAGATCGAGATTACAGCAGACCACCAGCGGCATTTCCTCTTGGATGGCGGCCCGCGCTTCTTTCAGTGTACAAGCCGTTTTCACCGGGTAGCCCCGGTGCTGTAAGTATTTTTGCAGACACCATGTATAGGTGTCGCTGTCGTCGATCAGCAGTATCTTTTTCATATATCTTCACCCCCAATATTGATTTACCACAAGCATACACTACAAATGTTACACAAATGTCCGAGGTGCCTTTGATTTCGGCAGAAAAACAGGCTGAATTGTTACAAAGCTCGGACATTTCAAAAAAATTTTTGAGAAATTGCGAAAAAAGCGGGGCAGCATACGCCGCCCCGCCGATCTCATATGGTTATTCCATCGTCCTGATTTGCTCAACAAGAGATTGCTTTTTCAGATTTCCAGTTGTGTAAGAAATCAAGGTGAATTGCACAATCAGCAGGATTGCTAAATATATCAATACGATCAGCCACGGAAATGAATAGTAAAAGTATGGATTCATCGTTTTCACAACTACCTGTACGGATAGGAAGCCCAGTCCAGTCCCCAAAACCAATGTTACCAGCGTAGCAAAAACTGAATACATTAGCCCCTCATAGCACAGCATTTTGATAAGCTGCTTTTTACTCAAACCAATCGCCTGTAACATTCCAATTTCCTGCCTACGGGATAAGAAGTTGGTGATTGTCGTATTGACAAGGTTGATTAAAGAAAAGCACACAACAATAACAGCCACGATCAACAATACCCCGAAAGAAAGTTGTTGAAGCCCGCTATAATAAGTGATACTTTCTTTTATGGTTTCCATAACCAAATCGCTATTTCCGTCTATCCGTTGATTTAATGCGGCTTCAACCGTATCAAATTTTTCCATATCGGTAATTACGGAAATCGTACCTGTGCAATCTATCCCGGTCGCTTCATTCATAAGCTGCTCTGGAAGCGTAAAGCACTTTGAGAAGCCGGAGTAAGAATATTCGTTTACAATGCCCATGACTGTATAGGTCTTTGTGTGAATTTGCCCGGATTCGGTTTTATAGTCCACTTCGACGGTATCACCCAACGAAGCCTCAATATCATAGAGATCGGCACGCTCTTGAAGCAAGACAATTCCATTGCCTGCCACCAGTTCATCATAATCAATCGTTCCCGCAATTCGCTCTTTCTCCAAATTCTGCTGCTCATCCCGGCAAAAGCCCTGAATCCATTTTCCAGAATTGCCATTTACAAGATATTCTGCGTCTGTGTAATACCAGCGCTTGATTCCTGTAACGCCATCAATAGATTCTACTGCATTTACAAAATCGGCATTTAGAAAATTCTTTTGCTGCAATCCAGACAAAGAAATACCGGCAGTGTCCCACGATTGATTTGCGTTGAGCTGGATGTTAAATTCACCGACAGGGAACACCCTGCCTCTTGCCTCTGCAACGCCATCATAGGAAACTAACATTGTCGAAATCAATACAACCAATACTCCGCCGAGTGAAAGAGAAAGTATTGTTAAAGTGGACTTTGCCTTTTGTCTGGACAGATTCATTTTAGCAAGTGAAGCAGGCGTTATTTTACGGTGCAACACGGAACTTTCTTTCATTTTCCCCTGATAATCGGAATATCGCAATGCTTCCAGCGGAGATACTGCCGCAGCTCTTTTTACAGGAGTATGAATAGCAATCATCACAATAATAAATGCAAAAAGGCCAACCCCGACCGTCACACATAAAGCAGTCAGCCAGTACCAACCGGCAGGAACCAGAAAATACCCAATCACATTTCCAATAACCAGACCAATCGGGATAGCAATGGCAGCAAGTAATTTTCCCTCGCGGTAAACCATCTTTTTGATCTGTCGTTTTGTTGTTCCGATTGTGCGAAGCTGTCCATAGTTACGGATACTGCTTGCTACTGAAATATAAAAAATCGAATAGATCACAATGCCGGAACCAATGAAAGTTATAAAACCGACCAAGAAGTAGAACAGCATATCACTTCCACGATTTTCGTCCTTTAAGTTGAAATAAGTGGAACGGACAATCACATTATCATCGGAAATTTCTAATTGCTGTGCCAAAGTATTTGCATAGTTGGCGGCTTCTTCCTCGCTCATATTTTGAGCGTCTTTCAGCCCAATGTAAAAATCAATCATGCCCTCGTCGCCATACTGCTGTCTTACTAATTCTTTCGATATAATAGCTGTATAGCGTCCAATATCGCCGGTTTTCACATTTAAGATTCCCGTCAATTTGAAATCATGGGTAGTGCCGTCAGAAAAGGGGATTTGAATTGTCTGTCCCAATTCATTTGAATAGCCCAAACTATCCAAAAAGGATTCCTGTACTACAATTTCATCCTCCGAAGCTGGTAAATCTCCCGAATAGGGCATACTTTGGGATATTAGCATATCTGCATTTGCATAAGTAAAATTCACGGTTGAATGGTTTACCTGTTCAGAAAATGCGTTAAAAAATTCCCCAACCCACGCAATTTCTTCTTGCTTGTATAGTTCCTGTCCCTGTTGTTCAGAAATCGCATGATACATAATCTGCGCTGTTTTTTGGTTGCGGTTCTGCGTTTCCTGCATAACCCCAAAGCCATAGAGGACAATAGCAGACAGCAATGCGCTGGCAAGTGCAATCGTCAAAACAATAAAGATATTTCTTTTTCGATTTGCTGATATACTGCGGTTTGATATGCGCTTTACTATGCCACTGGTATCATTTTCAAAAGGCCATGTCATAGTCTGCCACCTCCTTATTCCACAATTTGTTCCTATTCCATCGCCCGCATTTGTTCAATCAGAGATTGTTTTTTCTGTCTGCGGACTGTCCATACAGACAAAATCAGCTCCATTCCGAACAATACCAGAATGAACAGACCCATTTCCAAAACCGGGAATTTGTAAGGCACTACTTTTCCGGCAAAAGCTCCTACACTAAATTTGCTGCAAGCAAAGATGGAAGCCGGAAGCCCAACGATCAGCGTCGCCAATGTTGCAAAGAATGCATAGCACAGCCCCTCGCAGATATTCATTTTACATAGCTGCTTTTGGGTCAGTCCGATGGAACGCAAAACACTGTTTTCCTGTTTTCTGGACATTTGATTAGAGAGGGTCGTGTTAATTAGGTTGATAACGCCAAAGAGTAATACCAGCCATGAAAGTACCTCCATACTGCCAAATACAAAAGAATTTATATTTTTTTCATACTCAATTACAGTGTTAATATCATCTAATGCAATATCCGTATGAGCGGATATAATATTTTTTAATTCATCCCTCACATGATCCGCTTTTTGGGGATCACTTACAATGCTCCATGAATAATCGAAAGAGGTGATTTCCGGGTGCAGTTCATGGAACAATGCTTCCGGTGCAAATTCCAATACACCGTCAAAGTGATGTGTTCCATGTCCATTATCCAGATTATTGTTAAACACCCCGGATATAGTAACCGGAATGGTTGATTTCCCGGAGATAAGTTCAGCTGTTTCTCCGACACCTATATGTTCACGGTTACTTGTTGCCGAATCAATTAGGATGCTGTGTGTATCCGTCGGCATAGTGCCCTCTATCAATGAAGCTTCAACCTTAGAATAATTTTGATCAGTCAGTATATCACACATACCACCATATTCAATTCCGTTGACGTTATAATTTATATGAAGGCTTTGCCTTTTTGCAATCACATCGGTTACACCGTCAATAGACAAAATTTCCTGTTTGAGTTCCTCATTCAGTGGATTTCCTGCTGCCATGACTTCTTGTTCTGACAACTTTGAATCCAGATAAACCTTATAGTCACCATCCGGGAACTCTTGTCTTGCAAGCGCCTCTGGGGAGCGCAGCAAAACAATGGAGGATACCACAAGCAGGATAATTCCACCCAAACTCAATGAGGCTACAATAGCAACGGTCTTTTTGCGGTCACGCTTAAAATTCGCAATTCCCATTGAAACAGGATTGAGCTTGATATTCTTTTTCCGGCTGCGGATGTCCTTTTGCGCCGGGGTAAAACGGACGGCTTCAATGGGGGAAATTCCTGCCGCTATTTTCACCGGCTTACGGATGGAAACAGATACCATGATCCAACTGCTTATGAGTGTCAAAATAATCGTTGCCACATAGGAAACAGCATTAAATCCCTTGGGAAACAAAAGAAAACCGCCGCATACACCCAGTACTGTACCAATCAAAATTCCGATACTGCCGAGTTTGCGTCCCTCCCGCTTTACAATCCGCTTGATTTGCTTTGGCGTTGCGCCAATCGTCCGAAGCTGCCCGTAGCTCTGGATTTTGTCATTGATGGAGATACGGAAGATACTCTGGATCACAATATAGCCGCCGATCAGAACAATAGCAATCACACCAACAATCGGTAAAAAATCAAAGGATTTAGAAGCATAAGCAAAATATTTGCTGTTCATTTTGGGCATAGAAAGCTGATATTCCTCCGCAACCTCCCTGCAATAAGAGGTTATCAGTTCTTCGCCTAACTGGTCGCTGTTTTTGAAATGGACATAGGCGCGATAGCCAGTCGGGTCAAACCCTTTCCATTCTGTCAGGGCAGCGTTGGAAAGAATGATAGCGCAGGTATTCGCTTCTTTTTCATTTACGCTGTCCATAATGCCGGTAACGACATAATCACCATGAAAACTCTCGGTATCTAAGGTCACAGTATCCCCGATCTTGGCATTGTTTCCATAGGTGGAAAGAAAGTATTCGCTTACGACAACTTCATTTGCTTTTTCAGGAACCCGGCCCTCTAACAACTTCATCTGTGCCTTGGTAATCTCCATCATTTGCGCGTCGCAATACACATAGGACGCATGATAGCCTTGTTCCGAAAGTTCCTCACCGAGCATATAGTAGCCGCCTACGCGCTCAAACTCCGGCAGTCCTTTCAGGGTTTCAATGTCGTTTTCCTCTACGCCCAGCCAGACCGCCTCATAAGTATCGACAACCTGATTACGCTGCATTTGTGTCAGGGAAGTAGATACAATTCCCGTAAAGCAGATCAGAAATGCCGCCAGCGCAACGGCGATCACCACCATCAGATTCCGGCGCTTCTCGCTTTGTAAACTTTTCTTTGCCAGCTTCTTTGTAATGGCGCTGGTATCATTTTCAAAAGGCCATGTCATAGCCTGCCACCTCCTTATTCCACAATCCTGCCATCCTCAATGCGGACAATCCGATCTGCAAGGCGGGCAATGTCATTGTTGTGGGTAATCATCACGACAGTTTGCCGGAACTCCGCGCTGGTGCGTTTGATAAGCCCCAGCACCTCGGCGCTGGTCTTGCTGTCAAGGTTGCCGGTCGGCTCGTCGGCCAGCACGATAGCCGGTTTGGTAATTAAGGCGCGGGCAATCGCCACACGCTGCTGCTGGCCGCCGGAGAGATTGTTCGGCATATTCTTCAGTTTATCTTCCAGCCCCAGCAGGTGAACAATCTCGTCTAAAAACGTTTGATCCACCGTGTCCCCGTCCAGCTCCACCGGCAGGACGATATTCTCATACACATTCAGGATGGGAACAAGGTTATAGTTCTGGAAGATAAAACCGATGTTGCGGCGGCGGAAGATGGTGAGCTGTTCGTCGTTCTTCTTTGCCAGTTCTTCGCCCCGGACAATCACGGTTCCGCTGGTGGGAGTGTCCAGCCCGCCCATCATGTGAAGCAGGGTAGACTTGCCGCTGCCGGAGGTTCCCACAACGGCCACAAATTCGCCCTCGTCTACGGAGAAGTTCACGCCGTCAAGGGCGCGGGTGATGTTCGGCTCTGTGCCGTAATACTTTTTCAGGTCGATCGTCTGTAAAATGCTCATAAAATTCAATCCTTTCTTTGTTTGTTGTAAATGCGGAACGCTGCTGCGCCGGCGGCTGCCAACTGTACCAGAATCAGCACAGCGAACAGGCCGAAGCTCTCATAGTAGAATAGTTCATCCCAAAACAGGAGAACATCACAGAGAGCAGTCAAGGCAACCGTCCAACGGATATGCCGGGCCAGCCATTGACGAAACACCAGCACAAGGACAACGGGCGGGACGATCAGCAGCGCCAGATTCAAAATCAAGGTCGGGTCAGTTCCATTGCGTCGCCTCCTCACTTTTGTTGATAAGGTCATTGTAAAACCCAAATGTCCGCGAAATGTTACAGCGGCCAAAAAATTTCATTGAAAATCGGGGTGAAATGTTACAATGCTCGGACATTTCAAAATCAGTCTGCCATTTTGATCCGTTCCACCAACGAATTTCTGCATTGAATTTTTAGACAGATAGCAGAAATTATAATAGGTGTTATTATTAAGCAGACACCGTAAATCAGTAATGGAATAAAAGGAAAAGCATATTGAAAATAAGTTAATCCATTCGCAGACAATATCCGTACTAACAAATAACCCATCAAGGTTCCTGCCACAACCGTAATAATCAAGCATGGAATAATCAGTAAGACACTTTCATGCAGCAGCATTTTCTTTATCTGTTTTTTTGTCATACCGATAGACTCCAATATTCCAAATTCTTTTCTCCTTGTACTGATACGACTAATCAAGGTGTTTGTCAGATTAAAAATGCTAAACATAATGACAAAGGCAGATACCCCATAAACTTGTACGCTGGTATTATGAATCGTATTTGCCGAAGATGCTTTTACCTCTTGCAAGGTTTCCATTACCAAATCAGGGTGTCGGGACAGTATTTTATTTAATTTGCTTTCTACTGATTTACCCACTTTTTCATATTCAGGTACGGACAAAGTTAAGGAAGCTGTTAAATCCATATCGCCCCACAACTTTTCTATGGTTTCTTTTGGAAGATAAAAGCCCTCATTCATACTTTTTTCGGAAGTACCGGCAATTAAAACATCTATGCTGTGTTCAGTTCCATCAAACCATCGTAATGTCACTTTTTCTCCTATTGACGGGCAAGTATGATAGACTTCTTTCTGTACGCTTGTTCCCAATATAACCATAGCGTCTTGTTCCACCAATGTTTCGTATGTCCAATCAACAGGAAGCGTTTTCAAAATTTCCTTCTGATTATCAGGCGTAATCGGAATAATGGGAATTTCTAATTGTTCATTGTGATACTCAATAATGGCTGCGGTTCTCTCCGTAGCATAAATCTCTTTAACTTCCGGGATTTGTTGCAATTCTTCCATGAGTTCCTGTGAAAAAGGCGTATCAACTTGATACTCCGAAATACCATACGGTTTGGGGTTGACTAATGTATTGTGGTTAATCATAATATAATATTCTCCATCTTCCAAATTCCCCATTCTCGCAAAGGAATCTGGATTCCATGATGATATAAAAGTGGCTCCAACCATAAATAAAATCCCGCCGATTGCAAGCGAGGCAATCGTCAGATTGTGTTTTTTTCGATTCTGCTTTTCGCTCAATACGGCTAAAGAATACGGTGAGAGACGAATATGATTTTTCCTGTTGCGCACTCTACTTTCTTTTAGTTCTGGATCGTTTCCAACATATTTTGTTGCTTCAATAGGGGAAATATTTGAAGCTATTTGTGCGGGCTTGTACACGGAAATTTGTACGATGATAATACCTAATATTATTGCAAAAATACTTGTGGCTATGGCATTGATAATCGTTATCCCATTCGGCTCTAATAAATATGCAAATATGATACCTACTGTAATACCGGCAGGTATTCCGAACAGGCAGAAACGATACCCCTCTTTACGAATCATCCGCTTAATCTGTTTTTCTGTCATGCCAATAGTTTTGAGCTGTCCAATCTGCGACACTTGATTTGATACCGAAAGGTAGAACACACTGTATATGACAATTCCGCTTGAAAAAACAATAAAAAGAGTGGCTAAAAGAACACCTCCCATTCCTGATCCACTAATAAGTGAGGAGCAGAACTTGCTATTAAAATAAAGTTGATTCCTACTTATGTCTTGGTATGAAGCCAGACGATATACTGTATTCTCAAAATCAACAAGTCCCATTTCCGTGGCGCCATTTACACGAATCAAGGCACTATATGGAATATCAGATAATAACACGCCCTGTTCTGCATACGCTGGGGAAACATAAAAGTAAAATGTTCCTGTTTCCACATTATCAGTAAAACCAGTAATGATGAAATCCTCTGTTTTACTCCCCGCCGTTGGTAAAGTGATGGTATCTCCTATATTTAGCTGATACCCCAGCTCTAATTGAACATTTTTATCAATTACAATTTCATTGTACTGTTCTGGACAGGTTCCACTGACTAATTCATAGGATTTTATAATTCCAAAACCAGTCGGCATATAAACCGCTTCAAATTTGATCCCATCCATCAGAAAACTATCACTATGCTTATAGGGTACAATATCTTCAAGATCAGGTTCTTTTTTCAGAATTTCTATCTGTTCTGCTGTAAGCCCCCCGATGGTAGCTTGCTGCATTTGATTCAAAATCTTTTGTTCACTAATTTTGCTGCCTTGTTGGAATAAGGAGATTCCCACAATCAAACTAATTGCCAGCGCAATGGTCAAAACATTAAAAAAGCAAAAAATACGATTTGAAGATACATTGCGTTTTGCTAATTTCTTTACAATGGCGCTGGTATCGTTCTCAAAAGGCCATGTCATAGTTGTATCACCTCCATATTTGATAAGGGTATTGTAAAACCCAAATGTCCGCGAAATGTTACAGCGGCCAAAAAATTTCATTGAAAATCGGGGTGAAATGTTACAACGCTCGGACATTTCTAAACCTTTACTTTTTGCAGATAGTATAACAGGCAAATATCCCGTGTTGCGGAAAACATAATTTTCTGATAAAGGAAAATTTACTCCATTGTTTTAATACGCTCAATCACAGGATGTCTTTTGCTATATCGTACAGTGAAAACGGAATAAGCTGCCAGTATGAAGAAAAGCGCTGCAAAAAATATACTTATTTCTAAAACTGGAAAATGATAAGTCAATGTCCCGAATGTCCCAACCTGATTGAAAACTTTGCAGAGTATAAATCCTGCTAAAGTTCCAATTGTTAAAGTTAGAATAGCCGTACCAGCAACATAATAGAAGCATTCTGTTTGCAGCATTTTGGAGAATTGCTTACTGCTCAACCCCACAGACTGTAAAATACCAAATTCCTGCTGTCTTGATATAATGTTTGTCATTAGCGTATTGATAAGGCTGATTAGCCCAAAAACAGCAATGAAAAATACCAATCCATATAACGGCATTTTTATATGATCCATTTCCTCATGCAGATAAGTAATAATATCGCTGATACTGAAAACTTCTATACCTCCATAACTTTCTGCCAACTGGAAAATCTTATTCTCAACTTCTGTAAGCTGACCTCTTTCTACATCTACAATGCAGGTCATGTTGAAGTTGGAAATATTTTCTTTCATTATAGGTAAAAGTTCCTGCGGGAAATAGAAAAATGCTGAATCCCCACCGAAATCAGGAGCTTTCCCGATCCCCATTACAGTAAATTCTTCCCATTTTCCATCCGCTGTTTCCACTTTGACTATATCGCCAATTTGAGGGGTGTAATTATAATAGTCGCTTAACAGCTTGGTTGAATTATCAACGATAACTCCTTTTCCATTGATAAGTTTCTGGCGGTCTGCGGTTCCCTCAATCAGTCCTTGTGAAAAGGCCTCGTACTGATTTTCGGGGATTCCAATTTGGGTAAAGAAATGGCTGTTACCATCCTTGAAAGGAGTTGAAAATTCCATATTTGAAACACAGCCCTTTATAAATTCAATATTCTTTACGCCATCCATATCTGAAATCGTTTCTTCCAAAACTTCATCCAATGGATTTTCCGTTTGAAGTGCATTGATCCCGGCGGGGCGATCTTCCGCATTTGTGTTGGCGGGATCGAGGGAAAGTACAATATCGCCATTTGTAAATTGCTGTTTTGCCATGCTTTCTACATCATTTGAATTAAGGTAGGCGGCGGCACACATCAGTAAAACTCCGGCAAATCCTAACGACAATACGGTTAGAATAGCTTTTTTCTTGTTCCGGGCAAAGCTCATTCGGGCAAGCGAAGATGGCGTGATTTTTCGATGTTCGATCCGCGTTTTTTCTGTCGCCGGTGTATCAGCAGTATTGATTCGCAGCGCCTCAATAGGCGATACCATAGATGCTTTCTTTACAGGGGTATGGACAGCAATTTTTAAGGCAATTTCTGTAACAATGGCAATCACAACGGCGCATTTCAGTGTAGTCATCCAATGCCAGCCGTCCGGGACGAAACAATAGCCCAAAACACTTCCTAATACAACGCCGATAGGAATTGCGGCACAGGATAACAAAAAACTTTCTTTTCGCACGATACGCTTGATCTGAACCGATGTAGCCCCCAGCACACGCAGTCTGCCATACTCATGTGTTTTCCCAATAACAGAAATGTAGAACAGGCTGTAAATAACCAAAGAACAGGCCAGTACAATTAAACTGCTTGCTCCGATAATCACTAATAGCTCCTGCGTAGATTTTTCTTCTGCCAATCCAAAGTAGGTAGAGCTATACATAACATACTGTTCAGGTACACCGCTTTGTTCCGCAATTTCGTCTATCAACAGCTTCAAAGTTTCGCTGTCCATATTTTCGGTATTTTTCAAGCGAACCAAAAGATCGTAACAATTCGCTTCTCCATACCGGCTATACAAACCATCCGATACAATAATTTGATAAATGCGGGACGCATTACTGCTTAGAATAATGCCGCAAACATGATATGTCTGATTTTCTCCAAAAGGCATATCCAGTGTAACGGTCTGATCCAGTTGAACCGGCAGCCCTAAATGCTCCAAATAGGACTGTTCCACAATGATTTCATTTTCTGCCTCCGGCATTTTTCCCAGTAAGTCGGTAACGCCTTTTAGTTCAAGTGCATTTTGATCTCTGTAATACACATCCAAAGTATAGTCATTGATACGGCTCGTTCCCATTGCAGCCTCTTTGCCGACTACTTCGATCTGGTTGTCATGTTTCAGTTTTTCAAAGACGGTACCAGTACTGTTAATAAAGCTGCCTTGATAACGGCCTTGCAGATAAAGCCTATTTTCACGGTCTGTTCCGAGGTTATATAATGCTAATACCATCATCAGACTAACTGCAAAAGCAATCGTTATGACGATAAACGCATTGCGTCTTTTATCCGCTTTCATGCTTCGATCTGCTAATTTTTTTACAATGGCGCTGGTGTCATTCTCAAAAGGACATGTCATAGTTGTATCACCTCCATATTTGATAAGGCCATTATAAGCCCCAGATGTCCGCGAAATGTTACAATGGACAGTTTTTTCAAAAAAGTGCTTTTAGCTCCGGCCTGTGGCGCTGGAACTGCGAAACGCCAAAGGAATGACCCCAGATTAGTTACTTATTGACATCAGTAATGACGATACTCCCATCTTTATTCAATAAGGGGGTTATACTTGTATCATGGACAAGATAATTAACGCCTGTTTCATTATCAATGACTATGCTCCACGAAGTTCCTTGTGTATAAATCGTTTCAAACCGCTTTTCTTTGTTTACCATATTCATTCTCCTTTTTAAGTCATATCCTTATTTATAATTTGTTTTCTCGAAATCAGCCACGAAATCGCATAAAGTAATACACCTACAATAGTCACAAGACCACAAGCGAGCAACTTGTTATCAATTAGTAGCGCAGCTCCTACGAATACGAAAGCGGAAAGAGGGTACGCAATGATTAAAGCCAATATACTTTTTTCTTCACTAAGCAGGAATGTGAGTGGCATCGTCACACTTCCAGAAAGCAATGCCATAGCAATGCCGATACTAACAAACAGCATCATAGATTGATAGTCAATTTGACCTTTTATGATGGATGCCACAACACCCAGAATGACACCTAAAAGCAAACCGATCCCGCTAAGTAGTAAATACAAAATATATTTACAGTCTAAAACAGCTGTTCTGGATACAGGTAAAACAATCGAAACTTTTTTCCAACCAGAGTTTCTGTCCATATTTATCGTCGTTACAGAGATCATTCCGAGCATAACAGTTGCAATTACAGTTAAAACCCATGTGGAAGTCAAAAAAGACATTCCTATTCCAACCACTGCAAAAACCACGAGTATGATATATAGCACAGACTTGATTAAATAATAATCTTTAAGTAATAAGCCTTTCATTTTATTTCCCCCTTTCTCCTTTTACATAGAGAAGCATAATTTCGTCAATCGAAGCTGAATCAATCAGTGCTTTGGGATATTTTTTCTTCATGGCAACACGATCAGCAACCAACACCTGCCATTCATAATCCATCTTGCGATATACAATGATGTCCAATTTATCCAATGCCTCGAACTGTGCGGCTCCACACTTAATGATACCATACTGCTCTATCAGCTCATCCTTCGGCTTTGAGAATACTACTTGCCCTTCGTGAATAAAAACAATGTAGTCAGCAATTTTTTCAAGGTCAGTAGTGATGTGCGAAGAAATCAAAATAGAATGAGTTTCGTCCTGTGCAAAGTCCAATAAGATGTCTAATAGATCATCTCGTATGACGGGATCAAGTCCACTGGTGGCTTCATCCAAAATCAGCAGTTTAGAATTATGGGACAAGGCAACTGCGATTGCCAATTTCATTTTCATTCCTTTTGAAAATTGCTTAATCGGTTTATCGGTAGGTAAAGAAAATTTTTTCAAAAGGTTCAGGAATGTGTGTTCTTCCCATGAATGATAAATGTCTTTCATAACCCGGTTGAGTTTTCGGGCAGAAAAGATTTCAGGATAGTTATTGCCGTCAAATACGACACCAATCTGTTCCTTGATTTCGTTATCCAGTTGCTCTTTACCTAAAACGCAAATGCTGCCAGCCTCTTTCTGAATAAGTCCCAACACTGCATTGATAGTTGTACTTTTTCCGGCTCCATTTTCACCAATCAGTCCTACAATAGAACCACATGGAACAGAAAATGAAACTCCATTCAACATAAAATCTTTATATGTCTTAGTTAGACCTGAAATAATTAAAGCATCATTCATTCTCCATCATCCTCCTGATACATAAGGGTTAGCAAATCGGTCAACTTGTTGAGAGATATTCCGCTTGTGCGGGCAATTTCGATTGCCTCTGCAAATTTTTCCTCTATCTTCTTTTGTTGTTCTTCAAGATAGAAGTCTTGGTTTTGTGCCGACACATAGCAGCCTTTTCCAGCAGTTGTTTCAATAAAACCATCTTCCTGCAAAGTTGCATAAGCCTTTTGTACTGTAAGAATACTGATGTGCAGCGATTTTGCCAATGAACGCACAGATGGAATCGCTTCACCAGCTTTCAGTTCTCCACTCATAATAGCGGCTTTAATCTGTGAAGAAATTTGCTCATACAGCGGTCGGCTTGCTTTATTGCTTACGACTATTTCCAAATTCTCACCACCATTTCTGCTTTAACTGTATTGCTATTGCAAATACACCATAACACACACAAAAACAGTTGTCAATATGGTAGACAGCCATATTATATAAATAATTTGTATCCGTCTGCATTTAGGGTGAACCAGCGGTTATCTGAGGATCATGCGGCTGAGGAAAATATGGGCAGAACATTTGCCGTTTTAAAACGAAAACAAAAACTGAATAAGATAGAGAAAAGAGGCCTTGAGAAAGCAACGGAAGAATGCCTCTTATCGGCAACTGCATTAAATCTTAAAAGGCTGGTAAAAGCGGTGTAAAAACCGAATTTACCAGCCTTTCTATTCCATTACAGAAGAAAATATGCCAAAATAAACATGGGAAAAGGAGAGGCTGTAAATTTTTCTGTGTCTATGGAGGAAAAATCCTTCTGGTAAAATCCAGATATGTACAATATTCTGTC
>ERZ808029.570-NODE-570-length-19014-cov-3.122511_pt1 | contig 19014 bp, 32 predicted proteins | sample MGYA00380185_ERZ808029 | MGnify/ENA primary metagenome ERZ808029 (study PRJEB31490, sample SAMN06133404) | mouse gut metagenome | isolation source: M2_3 | host: mice | place: China: Chengdu | collected 2015-05 ... | reverse complement strand
TCCCGATAAGAAACCTTCCACTGCTGTGGAAGATCGATAAATTCCCACTGTCCTCCCCCCTTGTTACTTCTATGATAGTGGGCATTTTTTTGTTTCCACTGAGGAGCTTCATGAGGTGTATCCCAGATCACCTGAGGATCCGGGCGTACCAGAATATATTTACCCCAGCGCTCCAGCTTTTCTCCGGCGGAGGTATCCAGCACCTCATAGTCTTTCCAATTATTGGCAATCCACATAATCAATCCCTTTTCTTCTATATATAATATGTCTAATATGCAGCGGGCCCAGCCGGTCAGATATCGGTGGTTCCGCATCTACTATACACCAGTTCCGCTGGTTTTACAATTACAAAGATGATGGGAGACATTGTACTTAAAAAAATACAATATTTTCAAAAAAAGTCTTGCAATGCTGGAATTTCCCATGTATACTACTAATTGCTGTGGCATGATAGCTGTGAAGCGAGAGGTTGCTGCCAGTCAGCAATGGCGGGCGGGTTTTCCGTGGAGCGAATGTCAAGTTAGGAAACTGACGACAAGTCACTGTACCAATTGAACAGCTGTATTGTTAGTATACAGTAACGCAGTGTGGAGTCTGATTATGACACACACGGAGAAGTGTACAGTCACCGCTTGTCGTACTTCATCTAAAAGTGCGAAAAGGAGGCGACTTTTTTTATGGCAAGTCAAGTAATGAGAATCACATTGAAAGCTTATGACCACCAGCTGGTTGACCAGTCTGCCGGGAAGATTATCGAGACCGTAAAGAAGACGGGGGCCCAGGTGAGCGGGCCGGTACCGCTGCCCACCAAGAAGGAAGTGGTAACGATCTTGAGAGCGGTACACAAATACAAAGATTCCCGCGAACAGTTTGAGCAGAGAACCCACAAGAGACTGATCGACATTATCACCCCCAGCCAGAAAACGATGGATGCTCTGTCAAAGCTGGAGATGCCGGCAGGCGTTCATGTAGATATTAAAATGAAACAAAAATAAGCTTTAGTATGATTGCTGTCACAGGCAATCCGCTGTAAGGAGGAAGAAAAATGAAGAAAGCTATTTTAGCTACAAAGGTCGGAATGACCCAGATCTTCAATGACCAGGGAGTTTTGGTCCCGGTGACGGTTTTGCAGGCAGGTCCCTGCGTGGTGACTCAGGTAAAGACCGTTGAAAATGACGGCTACAAGGCGGTTCAGGTCGGTTTTGTGGACAAGAGAGAGAAATTGATCCGTAAGCCGGTGAAAGGGCATTTTGACAAGGCCGGCGTTGCTTATAAAAGATTTTTGAGAGAATTTCGTCTGGATAATGCAGAAGAATATTCCGTGAAGGATGAGATTAAAGTGGATATCTTTGCTGCAGGCGACAAGGTGGATGCCACTGCTGTCTCTAAAGGTAAAGGCTATCAGGGCGCGATTAAGAGATTTGGACAGCACAGAGGGCCTATGACTCACGGTTCCAAATTCCATCGCCATCAGGGTTCTAATGGTTCCGCAACAACTCCGGGCCGTGTGTTTAAAGGCAAAGGGATGCCTGGTCATATGGGCTGCGAGCAAGTGACGGTTCAGAATCTGGAAGTGGTTCGGGTAGATGCAGAGAATAACCTGATTCTGGTGAAAGGCGCCGTGCCGGGACCGAAAAAGTCTCTGGTGACACTGAAAGAAACCGTAAAGGTTGGCCGCTAAGGGCGGACCCACCGAGGAAAGGAGGAACACACAGAAATGGCAAACGTATCTGTTTACAATATGGAAGGCAAAGAAGTAGGCACCATGGAGTTAAGCGACGCAGTGTTTGGTGTGAAGGTGAACGAACATCTGGTTCACATGGCAGTTGTGGCTCAGCTTGCGAATAAACGTCAGGGAACACAGAAAGCAAAAACACGCGCCGAGGTGTCAGGAGGCGGCAGAAAACCGTGGCGTCAGAAGGGAACCGGTCATGCGAGACAGGGTTCAACCAGAGCGCCCCAGTGGACCGGAGGTGGCGTGGTATTTGCCCCCACTCCAAGAGATTACACCATTCGTCTTAACAAGAAGGAAAAAAGAGCAGCATTAAAGTCTGCTTTGACCAGCCGGGTTCAGGAGAATAAATTTATTGTTCTTGACGAGCTGAAAATGGACGAGATTAAGACAAAGAAGTTCCAGAATATTTTGAATAATCTGAATCTGTCCGGAGCGTTAGTTGTAGTTGGCGCAGACAGCGACAATGTAGTGCTTTCCGCCAGGAATATTCCTGCTGTGAAGACTGCATATGTGAATACGATCAATGTATATGACATTTTGAAATACAATACCGTGGTAGCTACTAAGGCTGCCGTGGCGAACATTGAGGAGGTGTACGCATAATGGCAAACATTCAGTACTATGATGTCATCCTCAAGCCGGTAGTGACCGAGAAGAGCATGAATGCAATGGTTGATAAGAAATATACGTTCCTGGTTCACACCGATGCCAACAAGAGCATGATTAAGGAAGCGGTGGAAAAGATGTTTCCAGGGACAAAGGTGGCCCGTGTTAATACCATGAACAGCGATGGGAAGACCAAGAGAAGAGGCATGACCTTTGGAAAGACAGCCAAGACAAAGAAAGCGATTGTCCAGCTGACCGAGGACAGCAAGGAGATTGAGCTTTTTGCAGGACTGTAAAGACAGTCCCCTGGGCTGCCGGGAAGATATGCAGGAAAGTGTTGGAACGGCAGCAGAACTACGATTATACCCTGACTCTGAAAGCAGGGTGAAAAACAGGCAAAGTAAGGAAAGGAGTTTGTAGTCATGGCAATTAAGACTTATAACCCATATACACCGTCCAGAAGGCACATGACCAGTTCTGATTTCAGCGAGATTACCAAATCAACGCCTGAGAAATCTCTGGTTACTTCCTTGAAGAAGAATGCCGGACGAAATAATCAGGGCAAAATTACTGTGAGACACCGGGGAGGTGGCAGCAGAAGAAAATATAGAATGATTGATTTTAAGAGGAATTCAAAGGATGGGATTCCGGCGGTTGTGCTTGGTATCGAATACGATCCCAACCGGAGCGCTAACATTGCTCTGATCTGCTATGCAGACGGAACTAAATCCTATATTCTTGCTCCCGCAGGTTTGACAGATGGTATGAAGGTGATGAGCGGTGAGACCGCAGAAGCCAAGACCGGCAACTGTCTGCCTCTGGCAAACATTCCGGTAGGTGCTCAGATTCACAACATTGAGCTGCATCCGGGAAAGGGAGGTCAGTTGGTTCGTTCTGCAGGAAATTCTGCTCAGCTGATGGCAAAAGAGGGGAAATATGCTACGTTGAGACTTCCCTCCGGCGAGATGAGAATGGTTCCAATTGTATGCCGCGCTACTATCGGTGTTGTGGGCAACGGAGAGCACAACCTGATCAATATTGGTAAGGCGGGAAGAAAACGTCATATGGGTATCCGTCCTACGGTCCGCGGTTCGGTTATGAACCCCAACGACCATCCTCACGGCGGTGGTGAAGGCAAGACCGGTATCGGCCGTCCGGGTCCGAGTACTCCATGGGGCAAACCGGCTCTGGGCCTGAAGACCAGAAAGAAGAACAAACAGTCCAATAAGCTTATCATCAGAAGACGTGATGGCAAGACGATCAAATAATTGAAGGAGGATCAAACCCTATGGGACGTTCGTTAAAAAAAGGACCATTTGCAGACGCACATCTGTTAAAAAAGATTGATACACTGAACGCGTCAGGCCAGCATCAGGTGATTAAAACCTGGTCCCGCCGTTCCACCATCTTTCCTCAGATGGTTGGACATACCATCGCAGTACACGACGGAAGAAAACATGTTCCGGTTTACGTGACTGAGGATATGGTTGGCCATAAGCTGGGTGAGTTTGTAGCAACCAGAACTTACAGAGGCCACGGCAAAGACGAGAAGAAATCCAAACGGTAATCACCGCATTTGAAAGGAGGTTATTAGCAATGGCTAAAGGACATAGAAGTCAGATTAAGAGAGAAAGAAACGCGAAAAGGGACACCCGTCCGTCTGCCAAGTTATCCTACGCCCGCGTATCCGTTCAGAAAGCGTGTTTCGTTTTGGACGCCATTCGGGGAAAGGATCTGGAGACTGCAATCGGTATTGTTACCTACAATCCCAGATATGCTTCTACTTTGATTAAGAAATTACTGGAGTCGGCAGCAGCCAACGCCGAGAACAACAATAATATGGATCGCTCCAAACTGTATGTGGAGGAGTGCTATGCCAACAAGGGGCCGACCATGAAGAGAGTAAAACCAAGGGCACAGGGCAGAGCTTACCGGATCGAGAAGAGAATGAGCCACATTACCGTTGTGCTGAATGAAAGATAGGAGGCAAATATGGGACAGAAAGTTAATCCACATGGCTTGAGAGTCGGTGTTATCAAGGATTGGGATTCCAAATGGTATGCAGAGGGCGACTTCGCCGATTGTCTGATTGAAGATTATAACATTCGTAAATTTCTGAAGAAGAAACTGTTTGATTCAGGAATTTCTAAGATAGAGATTGAGAGAGCTTCCGAGAGAGTAAAAGTCATTATTTATACGGCAAAGCCCGGAGTTGTCATTGGCAGAGGCGGATCTGCTATTGAAAAGCTGAAAGGGGAAGTTCAGAAGCTGACCGACAAAAAGCTCCTGATTGACATAAAGGAGATCAAGAAGCCGGAGCGTGACGCACAGCTGGTAGCTGAGAGCATTGCTCAGCAGCTGGAGAACCGTGTGTCTTTCCGTCGGGCTATGAAGTCCACCATGGGTCGTTCCATGAAAGCCGGCGTAAAGGGAATTAAGGCAGCTGTTGGGGGACGTTTAGGCGGTGCTGATATTGCCCGTACAGAGTTTTACAGCGAGGGTACGATTCCGCTGCAGACTTTGAGAGCAGATATTGACTATGGTTTCGCTGAAGCAGATACCACCTACGGCAAATTGGGTGTTAAGGTGTGGATCTATAAGGGCGAAGTACTTCCTGCGAAAGGAAACAAGGAAGGGAGCGATAAATAATGTTAATGCCTAAGAGAGTAAAGCGCCGCAAACAGTTCCGCGGAAGCATGGCGGGCAAGGCGATGAGAGGAAATACCATCAGCTATGGTGAGTATGGCCTGGTAGCAACCGAACCCTGCTGGATTAAATCCAACCAGATTGAGGCAGCCCGTGTGGCCATGACCCGTTATATTAAGCGTGGCGGTAAAGTATGGATTAAGATTTTCCCGGACAAACCGGTTACAGCAAAACCGGCAGAGACTCGTATGGGTTCCGGTAAAGGCGCCCTGGAATATTGGGTTGCTGTGGTAAAACCGGGCAGAGTGATGTTTGAGATCGCAGGCGTTCCGGAAGAGACTGCCCGTGAGGCATTGCGTCTTGCCATGCATAAGTTGCCCTGCAAATGTAAGATTGCTGCTAAAGCAGATTTAGAAGGCGGTGAATAACAGTGAAGACTAATAAATTCGTAGAAGGATTAAAAGGAAAAACGGCTGCAGAACTGCAGGAAGAATTGGTAGCTGCAAAGAAAGAACTGTTCAACTTGAGATTCCAGAATGCGACCAACCAGCTGGAAAATACCAGCCGGATTAAAGAGGTCCGTAAGAATATCGCCAGGATTCAGACTGTTATCACAGAGAAGTCAAAACTGGCATGACTGACCGAAAGCAACTTAGTGAATCGGAACTGTTTATAATTCAGAGAGGAGATTCAAGACATGGAAAGAAATCTTAGAAAGACCCGTGTCGGCAAAGTCGTCAGCGATAAGATGGATAAGACCATTGTGGTTGCCATTGAGGACCATGTGAAACATCCGCTGTACGGCAAGATCGTGAAAAAGACCGTAAAGCTGAAAGCCCATGACGAGAAAAATGAGTGCGGCGCAGGCGATACCGTAAAAGTGATGGAGACCAGACCTTTGTCCAAAGACAAGAGATGGAGACTGGTAGAGATTATCGAGAAAGCTAGATAAAGAACTTTGGAAAGGAGTTGGCAGGCATGATTCAGCAGGAGACCAGATTGAGAGTTGCTGATAACACCGGAGCAAAAGAGCTTCTCTGTATCCGGGTTATGGGTGGGTCCACAAGAAGATATGCGAATATCGGTGATATTATCGTCGCGTCTGTTAAAGATGCAACACCAGGCGGCGTTGTAAAGAAAGGCGATGTGGTAAAGGCAGTAGTGGTGCGCACCGTCAAGGGCGCCCGCCGGAAAGACGGTTCCTATATCCGGTTTGATGAGAATGCAGCAGTGATTATCAAAGATGACAAGACCCCAAGAGGCACCCGTATCTTTGGGCCGGTTGCCAGGGAACTGCGCGAGAAACAGTTTATGAAGATTGTTTCTCTGGCGCCTGAAGTACTGTAAGGAGGTATGGACTGTGCATAAAATTAAAAAAAATGACCTGGTAAAGGTAATCACAGGAAAAGATAAAGAGAAGACCGGCAAGGTGTTGCACGTTCATGACGGCAAGGTGATCGTGGAAGGATGTAATCTGATTACAAAACATGCAAAGCCGAGCACAGCCAATCCTCAGGGAGGCATTGTTCATCAGGAAGCTCCCATGGATATTTCCAATGTCATGTTGGTTGTAGACGGAAAGGCCACCAGAGTCGGATTTCAGGTAATAGACGGCAAAAAAGTCCGTGTTGCCAGAGCAACCGGAAAAGTCATTGACTGATTTTGATAAGGAGGAACGTAAGAGTGGCTAGATTAAAAGAAATGTATCAGAACGAGATGGTTGACGCTCTGATGAAAAAATTTGGTTATAAGAACGTCATGCAGGTCCCGAAGCTGGAAAAGATCGTAGTCAACATGGGCGTGGGAGAGGCAAAGGAAAATGCCAAGATCCTGGACTCTGCTGTTAGAGATCTGGAATTGATTACCGGCCAGAAGGCTGTCACCACCAAGGCGAAAAAGTCCGTTGCAAACTTTAAGCTTAGAGAAGGAATGGCAATCGGATGTAAAGTTACCCTGCGGGGAGAAAAAATGTACGAGTTTGCAGATCGCCTGATCAATCTGGCTCTGCCTCGTGTCCGCGACTTCCGCGGCGTGAATCCAAACGCTTTTGACGGCAGAGGAAATTATGCCCTGGGAATCAAGGAACAGCTGATTTTCCCGGAGATTGAATATGATAAAGTTGACAAGGTAAGAGGAATGGACGTAATCTTTGTTACCACTGCCAAGACCGACGAAGAAGCCCGTGAACTCTTGACATTATTCAATATGCCATTTGCTAAATAACAGGAGGAATGATCCATGGCGAAAACTTCAATGAAGATTAAACAGCAGCGTCCGGCGAAATTCTCCACCAGAGAATATAACCGCTGCAGAATCTGCGGACGTCCGCATGCATATTTGAGAAAGTATGGGATTTGCCGTATATGCTTCCGTGAACTGGCATACAAGGGACAGATTCCTGGTGTTAAAAAGGCAAGCTGGTGAGGCAGGTATTTAACACTTAGCGAACCTAAGCCCTAGGCGAGGGGGAGATTTGTGTAAAAGCTGTTCTTCGTCCCAAGGGAGAAGAACTTCCTCATAAACCACCAGCAAAAACCAATAAGGAGGACAATATCTACCATGACAATGAGTGATCCCATTGCAGATATGCTTACAAGAATCCGTAATGCAAATACTGCCAAGCATGATACAGTGGACGTACCTTCATCCAAGATGAAGTTGGCCATTGCCGACATTCTGGTAAAAGAAGGTTATGTTCAGAAGTATGATATCGTAGAGGACGGCACATTCAAGACGATCCGTATTACTTTGAAGTACGGCACTGATAAGAATGAGAAGATCATCACCGGTATCAAGAGAATTTCCAAGCCAGGTCTGCGGGTATATGCAAATAAAGAGGACCTGCCGAAGGTACTTGGCGGTCTTGGAACCGCTATCATTTCTACAAACCAGGGCGTAGTGACCGATAAGGAAGCGCGTCAGTTAGGTGTAGGCGGCGAAGTACTGGCATTTGTGTGGTGACCGAAAGCAACTTAGTGAAGCCGAGCTAAAGGCGAAGGCTGAACTTAGTGCGAGGTCCGTCACGAACCTTAACGAAACCGAGCCGCAGGCGAAGGAGGAGTTTAGTTGAGTGACGTGCAGCTGCAGGAGCAACTGCAAAAGCAACTTAACAGCACAAATAAAAAGCAATCAACTGAAAACAGAAAAGGAGAAAAATCCTTTTCCGAAAATCTAAGTAGGAGGTAAATGGCATGTCACGTATAGGAAGAATGCCAATCGCAGTTCCGGCAGGTGTGACCGTAACCATTGCGGAAAATAATAAAGTGACAGTAAAAGGTCCGAAAGGCACTCTGGAGAGAGAGCTTCCGGCAGAAATGTCAATTAAAGAAGAAGACGGACATATCGTCGTAACCAGGCCGAATGACTTAAAGAGGATGAAATCTCTTCACGGCCTTACCAGAACACTGATCAACAATATGGTAGTTGGTGTGACCAATGGCTATGAGAAGGTTCTTGAGGTAAACGGCGTTGGTTATCGTGCATCGAAACAGGGAAAGAAATTAACCTTGAACCTGGGCTATTCTCACCCGGTGGAAATGGAAGATCCGGAAGGTTTGGAAACCGTTTTAGAAGGGCAGAATAAGATTACAGTAAAAGGTATCGATAAAGAGAAGGTTGGCCAGTATGCTGCCGAAATCAGAGATAAGAGAAGACCTGAGCCATATAAGGGCAAGGGGATTAAGTATGCCGATGAGACGATCAGACGTAAAGTTGGTAAGACTGGTAAGAAGTAGATAAGGAGAGGGCGAAAATGGTTAGTAAGAAATCAAGAAAAGAAGTTCGCGTTAAAAAACATACCAGATTACGTAACCGCTTTGCAGGCACTGCAGAGAGACCGCGTCTGGCTGTGTTCAGAAGCAATAATCATATGTATGCTCAGATCATTGATGATTCTGTGGGCAATACTCTGGCAGCGGCATCTACCTTGGAGAAAGCAGCAAAAGAGGAACTGAAACATACCAATGATGTGGCTGCGGCCAGCTATGTTGGAACTCTGATCGCTAAGAGAGCGCTGGAGAAGGGAATCGAGGAGGTTGTATTTGACCGGGGCGGTTTCATTTACCAGGGTAAGATTCAGGCACTTGCAGATGCGGCTCGTGAAGCCGGTCTGAAATTCTAGTAGAGAGGAGAGCAGCATGAAGCGTACAATCATTGACGCAAGTCAGTTAGAATTAAATGACAATGTAGTAGCAATCAAGCGTGTATCAAAGACGGTAAAAGGCGGTCGTACCATGAGATTCTCTGCTCTGGTAGTGGTTGGCGACGGCAATGGCCATGTTGGTGCAGGCTTGGGCAAAGCCGGAGAAGTGCCGGAAGCCATCCGCAAAGGAAAAGAGGCAGCAGCCAAGAATCTGGTGGAGATTCCGGTAGATGAGAATCAAAGTATTCCCCATGATATTCTTGCTCAGTTCGGCAGCTCCAGCGTGCTGATGAAGAGAGCGCCTGAAGGTACTGGTATCATCGCAGGCGGTCCGGCTCGTGCCGTACTGGAACTGGCAGGAATCAAAAACGTTCGTGCCAAGTCTCTTGGTTCCAACAACAAGACCAACGTTGTGCTTGCCGTGATTCAGGGACTGACCCAGCTTAAGACTCCGGAGGAGTATGCAAGACTGCGCGGCAAATCCGTAGACGAGATTTTGGGCTAAGGAGGAGAATGAGATGGCAGAGAAGTTAAAAGTAACATTAGTCAAATCCACCATCGGGGCAATTCCGAAACACAGAGCAACTGTGGAAGCCCTGGGACTTCGCAAGCTCAACAAGACGGTTGAGCTGCCAGATAACGATGCTGTGAGAGGTATGATCTGGCATGTGAAGCATTTGGTGAAAGTAGAAGAAGTCTGATTACTGAAGCAAGGAGGTGCAATGTAATGGATTTATCGAATTTACAACCGGCAGCCGGTTCCAAACACAGCGATAATTTCAGAAGAGGGCGCGGTCATGGTTCCGGTAACGGCAAGACAGCCGGTAAGGGACATAAGGGCCAAAAAGCTCGTTCCGGCGCTCCAAGACCGGGATTTGAGGGCGGTCAGATGCCTCTGTATCGCCGTATTCCAAAGAGAGGGTTTACCAACCGCAATACGAAAGAGATCGTTGCAATCAATGTGAGCGCTCTGGAGCGTTTTGACAATGACGCAGTGGTCACTGTAGAGTCCCTGATGGAATGCGGTATCATCAAGAATCCCAGAGACGGTGTCAAGATTCTTGGTGACGGAGAATTAACCAAAAAGCTGACCGTTAAAGTAGATGCATTCAGCGATGGTGCAAAAACAAAGATTGAGGCTTTAGGTGGAACCTGCGAGGTGATCTAATATGTTAAAGACACTCCAAAATGCGTGGAAGGATAAGGAGATCCGTAAAAAGCTTCTTTATACTTTCATGATGCTGGTAGTGATTCGCTTCGGGTCGGAACTTCCGATTCCCGGAGTGAATACTTCCTATTTTGCTGAATTTTTTGCCAAGCAAAGCGGCGATGCATTTAACTTTTTCGATGCCATGACAGGAGGTTCTTTTACATCTCTGTCCGTATTGGCCTTAAGCATCACACCTTATATCACATCTTCCATTATTATGCAGCTGCTGACTATCGCCATTCCCAAGCTGGAAGAAATGCAGCGGGAAGGGGAGGACGGCAGAAAGAAGATTGCGGAGTACACCCGTTATCTGACCGTGGTGCTGGCGCTCATGGAGTCTACCGCTATGGCGGTCGGCTTTGGCGGTCAGGGAATGTTGATCGGCTATAATGAGCAGGGATTTTTAGGAAAAGCCTCTATGGTGGCGATTGCAGTATTGACAATGACAGCAGGAAGTGCATTTTTGATGTGGGTTGGCGAACGAATCACAGAAAAAGGCATAGGAAACGGGATTTCCATTGTTCTGTTGTTCAATATTGTATCTTCCCTTCCAGATGATGTAAGCAGCTTGTATAATACCTTTATGAATGGAAAAATCATTGCCGTGCAGGTAGTGATGTTTCTGGTAATATTGGCAATAGCAGCAGCCATGGTGGTGTTTGTTGTATATTTGCAGGATGGTGAGCGCAGGATTCCTGTACAGTATTCTAAAAAGATGGTTGGAAGAAAAATGGTTGGCGGTCAGTCTTCCCACATTCCGTTGAAAATCAATACAGCCGGGGTTATCCCCGTAATTTTCGCCTCTTCCATCTTGTCATTTCCGGTTGTGATTGCCCAGTTTTTTAATCCGGATTACAGCACGATTCCAGGAAAGATTCTGATGATGCTGAATTCGTCTTACTGGTTCCGGCCCGAAATGCCATGGTACTCCATCGGTTTGGTGATTTATATTGTGTTGATTGTGCTGTTTGCTTATTTCTACACATCCATCACTTTTAATCCGCTGGAAGTAGCCAATAATATGAAAAAGTCTGGCGGTTTTATTCCCGGTATCCGGCCAGGTACGCCGACTTCCCAGTTTTTGGACGGTATTTTGAACTATATTATCTTTATTGGCGCTGTGGGTCTGATTGTGATCAGCGTAATACCGATTATGATTTCAGGTCTGTTTGGTGTCAGTCGTTTGTCCTTCCTTGGGACATCCCTGATTATTATTGTCAGCGTTATATTAGAGACCATCAAGGCCATTGAGTCACAAGTAGTTGTCCGGAATTATAAAGGCTTTTTAAACGATTAGGATAAGTTGGGAGAGCTGCTGCGCAGAAGGAATGGGCGGCAGCTTTTTCTGCATAAAAATTTTATGAATAATTGTGTATATACAGCGTAATAAAAAAAGAGGAGGTATGGATATGAAGATTATTATGTTGGGAGCGCCAGGCGCAGGAAAAGGCACTCAGGCAAAAAAGATCGCAGAAAAATATGGGATTCCCCACATTTCCACAGGCGATATATTCCGTGCCAATATAAAAGGCGGCACAGAACTTGGAATGAAAGCCAAGTCTTATATGGATCAGGGACAGCTGGTGCCGGATGATGTGACCATTGGTATGCTTTTGGACCGGATTAGTGAGGCAGACTGTGCAGATGGTTATGTGCTGGATGGGTTTCCGCGGACGATTCCTCAGGCAGAGAGTCTGACTTTGGCTCTGTCAAAGCGGGGGGAGAAGATGGACTATGCCATTGATGTGGATGTGCCGGACGAATCTATCGTAACCCGGATGGGAGGCAGAAGAGCTTGCTTAAAATGCGGCGCCACCTATCATGTTATGTTTAACCCGCCAAAGTCCGAAGGCGTATGTGACAGCTGTAAGGAGGCTTTGGTGCTGCGGGATGACGATAAGCCAGAGACCGTTCAGAAGCGCCTGACCGTTTATCATGATCAGACACAGCCATTAATTGAGTATTACAAAGGCCAGGGCATTCTGGTGACTGTGGACGGAACAAAAGAGCTAAACGATGTATTTAAAGACATTGTAAATGTCCTGGGGGCATAAATATGTCAGTATCGATTAAATCCGGACGGGAAATTGAACTGATGCGTGAGGCTGGAAGAATCCTTGCACAGGTCCATGAGGATTTGGGAAAGATGTTAAAGCCGGGGATTTCCACTCTGGACATTGACCGGGCTGGCGAACGGATGATCCGCGGTTATGGATGCGTTCCATCTTTTAAAAATTATAATGGATATCCGGCATCGATCTGTGTGTCAGTCAATGACGAGGTGGTTCATGGGATTCCGAATAAACACAGGCTTCTTAAAGAAGGTGATATTGTCAGCCTGGATGCAGGGGTAATTTATAACGGATATCATTCAGACGCGGCAAGAACCTATGCGATTGGCAAGGTGGGACCAGAGGTTCAACAATTAATTCAGGTGACAAAAGAATGCTTTTATGAAGGTATTAAACATGCCAGAGCAGGCAATCATCTCAATGATATCTCCCTTGCTATTCAGACTTATGCTGAGCATTTTGGCTATGGAGTGGTTCGCGATCTGGTAGGGCATGGAGTGGGAAAAGCGCTTCATGAGGACCCGGAGGTGCCGAATTTTTCTCAGAAGAGGAAAGGGATTCGGCTGCGTCCAGGCATGACCCTTGCCATAGAGCCAATGATTAATATGGGCCGTGCGGATGTGGTGTGGCTGGACGACAACTGGACCGTAGTGACGGATGACGGATCTCTTTCTGCCCATTACGAAAATACGATTTTGATAACCGATGGAGATCCGGAGATTTTATCTCTGTTATGAGGACGGTGAACAGGATGGATTATCAACCGGGCTGTCCGGCAAGATCTCTTGCCGGACATGATAAAGATCAGTATTATATCATTTTGTCCGTGGACAAAGACCAGGTTTTTCTGACTGACGGAAGGCGGAGAACTTTGGCAAAGCCCAAGAAAAAGAACAAAAAGCACATTCAGGCAGACAAAGAGCTGCTGGTGGATGATTTTTCGGTGACAGATGATGAGATCTATACTCGTCTGAAACGATATAAAAAGTGCAGACAACTGCATGATTCAGAGTCCTGTGGCCCAGTGGCCGCGGAGTAGTTACACATTCAGGAGGTATGAGTACATGTCTAAAGCAGATGTAATTGAGATTGAAGGAACTGTGGTGGAAAAGCTGCCTAATGCCATGTTTCAGGTGGAATTGGAGAACGGACACCAGGTTCTGGCCCATATCAGCGGGAAACTGCGGATGAACTATATCCGGATTCTTCCGGGAGACCGGGTGACGATTGAATTGTCTCCCTATGATCTTTCCAAGGGGAGGATTATTTGGAGAGATAAATAAAATCAGACAACGGGGAGGGGGAATTTATTTGGAGGAGAAAACCGGGGAAATGTGAGGATTTATTTGGAGAAAAGGTAAAAAATGCTTGCATTTCAGTGGGTAGAGTGATATAATATTGTGGCAACTTTGTTGATATGTTGGGTGGGTTGACCCAAGACTGGTCTCAAAACGTCGGCTTTATCGGCGTTTGGGAAGCTTGGCAGCGTCACAGGCCGGTTTGGCAGGTGAAAAGATGTCAGAGCTTTTGAAATCAGGGCAGTAAAGCGGAAAGGAGAGATTTGCCGTGAAGGTGAGGTCATCAGTAAAACCGATTTGCGAGAAATGCAAAATTATCAAGCGCAAGGGCAGTATCAGAGTAATCTGTGAAAATCCCAAGCACAAGCAAAGACAAGGTTAACTTTAAGAAAGAACAGGAGGTGTACGACGCAAATGGCTCGTATTGCAGGAGTTGATTTACCAAGAGAGAAGCGTGTCGAGATCGGCTTGACTTACATTTACGGGATTGGAAGAACCAGTTCTAACCGTATTTTGGCAGAAGCAGGCGTGAATCCGGATACTCGCGTGAAAGATCTGACCGATGATGAGGTTAAAAAGATTGCAGCAGTGATTGCGGACAGTCAGGTAGTAGAAGGTGATCTGCGCAGAGAGATTGCCATGAATATTAAGCGGCTGCAGGAGATCGGCTGTTATCGCGGCATCCGTCATAGAAGAAGTCTGCCGGTTCGGGGACAGAAGACAAAAACTAATGCAAGGACCCGGAAAGGACCGCGCAAAACTGTGGCGAATAAGAAGAAATAAAAGCAGAAGCAGACTGGATCAGAGATCACGGTCAATACGAATCAAGTTGTATGTTTTAAAAACAGGAACAAGATTCAGGTATCCAAAGCTTCGGGACAGGTTTCCCGAATGCGTAGCGAATCAAGACGAAAGGAAAGTAGGTTAGTTTAAAATGGCTAAAAATAAGTCCACTGGAAAGAAAGTGACGAAAAAGCGCGTAAAGAAAAACGTTGAACGCGGACAGGCACATATCCAGTCATCTTTTAATAATACCATCGTTACCCTGACAGATGCAGAGGGTAATGCGCTGAGCTGGGCAAGTGCCGGTGGTCTTGGTTTTAGAGGTTCAAGGAAATCTACTCCGTATGCAGCACAGATGGCTGCTGAGACTGCTACTAAAGCAGCTCTGATTCACGGCTTAAAGACGGTAGATGTATTTGTAAAAGGACCTGGTTCAGGAAGAGAAGCTGCAATCCGTGCACTGCAGGCATGCGGTCTTGAGGTAATCAGCATTACTGATGTGACTCCGGTGCCGCATAACGGTTGTCGTCCACCAAAACGTAGAAGAGTCTAATCAGGAGGGTATGAAAGATGGCAATTAACAGAACACCAGTTCTTAAAAGGTGCAGGTCTTTGGATCTGGACCCAATATATTTGGGAATCGCAAAGAAATCCAAGAGAAAAAATCAGCGTGCAAACAAGAAGATTTCAGAGTATGGTCTTCAGCTTCGCGAGAAACAGAAAGCGAAATTTATCTATGGCGTGTTAGAGAAGCCATTCCACAATTATTATGAGAAGGCAGACCGCATGAAAGGCATGACCGGTGAGAACCTGATGATTATGCTGGAGTCTAGACTGGACAATGTTGTCTTCCGCCTTGGCTTTGCTAGAACCCGTCAGGAGGCAAGACAGATTGTAGACCACAAGCATGTGTTAGTCAATGGCAAGCAGGTCAATATCCCGTCCTATCTGGTAAAAGCTGGAGACGAGATTGAGATTAAGGAAAAATGCAAAGGTTCTGCTCGCTATAAAGCAATCGCAGAGATGACCGGTGGCAGACTGGTTCCAGAGTGGCTGGATGCAGATTTGGAGAATCTAAAAGGAATGGTCAAAGAGCTTCCGACCAGAGACATGATTGATGTACCGGTCAATGAGATGCTTATCGTCGAGTTGTATTCCAAATAATTAGCAACCGGAAGTTTCGTCACCCAGCATAGAACAGGAGGGGCTTTTAGTGGTGGTATTTAATAAACCCAAGATTGAAATTGCGGAGATTTCAGAAGATAAGACATATGGGAAGTTTGTAGTGGAACCATTGGAGAGAGGCTACGGTACGACCCTTGGCAATTCCCTGAGAAGAATCATGCTTTCCTCCCTGCCCGGTGCGGCAGTGAGCCAGGTGAAGATCGAGGGTGTATTACATGAGTTCAGTTCCGTCCCCGGCGTGAAAGAGGACGTGACGGAAATCATTATGAATATCAAGAGTCTGGCCATCAGGAACAACAGCGAGACCAATGAGGTAAAAACCGCGTATATCGAGTATGAAGGCGAGGGCGTGGTGCGGGCCTCTGATATTCAGGTAGATCAGGACATAGAGATTCTCAATCCCGATCTGGTGATCGCCACTCTCAGCGGCAAGAACACCAAGCTGTACATGGAACTGACCATCACCAGAGGCAGAGGCTACGTGAGTGCCGATAAGAACAAACGCGAAGATTTACCCATCGGCGTGATTGCCATTGATTCGATCTATACACCTGTAGAGAGAGTGAACGTTACTGTACAGAATACCCGTGTAGGCCAGATCACGGATTTTGACAAGCTGACACTGGATGTCCATACCAATGGCACATTGGTTCCGGACGAGGCTGTCAGCCTGGCCGCCAAGGTGCTCAGCGAGCATCTGAGTCTTTTCATCAACCTGTCCGAGAATGCGAAGAACGCGGAGGTTATGGTTGAGAAAGAGGACAACGAGAAAGAGAAAGTGCTGGAGATGAGCATTGACGAGTTGGAACTTTCCGTCCGTTCCTACAACTGCCTGAAGAGGGCGGGTATCAACACGGTGGAAGAGTTGACCAACAAAACATCGGAAGATATGATGAAGGTGCGGAATCTGGGACGCAAGTCTCTGGAGGAAGTGCTGGCAAAGCTGAAGGAATTAGGCTTGCAGCTTAATCCCAGCGAAGACTGAAGCTGGGTAACGCAATATCTTGTCTCTTCAGTAAGTCCTATCGGCATGGAGGGACCGTAACTCTTTGTGGAAATGAAACTGCATCCGGTATGTAAGTCCGAAGAGCGTGGCCGGGTGTACCATGAATGGAGAAAGGAAATATCGTTATGGCAAAATACAGAAAGCTGGGCAGAACCTCCTCCCAGAGAAAAGCATTATTGAGGAATCAGGTTACAGCCCTGATCGCAAACGGCAGGATCGTTACCACTCAGGCCAGGGCCAAAGAGGTTCAGAAGATCGCTGACGGCCTGGTGGCCATGGCGGTCAAAGAGAAGGATAACTTCGAGACCGTTACCGTGACTGCCAAGGTTGCCCGTAAGGACAAGGACGGCAAAAGGGTAAAGCAGATCGTTGACAAGGATACCAAGGCTGTACTGTCCGAGACTCACCGCGACAAGGACGGCAAGATCCTGAGAATCGAGAACGGCGTTACCGTTACCGTTTATGATGAAGTGGAGAAGGAGATCAAGAAGGATCTTCCCAGCAGGCTTCATGCCCGCCGCCAGATGCTGAAAGTGCTGTATCCCGTGGTAGACGTTCCCAAGGAGGCTGCCGGCAGAAAGCGCAACACCAAGGAAGTTGATCTGGTTGCGAAACTGTTTGACGAGTACGCTCCCAAGTACGCAGACCGCAAGGGCGGTTACACCAGGATCGTGAAGATCGGCCAGCGCAAGGGCGATGCGGCCATGGAAGTTATTCTGGAGTTGGTATAAACTGACAGAAAGTAATAAGTAAGAGGAATGGGGTCAAATCCATTCCTCTTTTTATATGGGCTTCTACAGGCGTATTTTTCCGTGACATGTGTTTGAACGGCGCTTTAAGGCGTCTTTTGAAAATGCTGATAGTCTTTACAGGAGTTCCAGTCGCCGCCCCAGGTAAAGCCATGCTCCTTAAACAGGCGGTAACACAAATCCTCTTCGTCGATTTTATAGGGGAAAGACTTACTCCGATCCGCATAGTCTTCTCCGGCTTCGGGAGATACATGGATGGTTTGATCCTTATTGTAGGTAATATAGGGATTGTACAGGGGGTTGATATCAATGGCCAGTCCATAGGCATGTCTGGACAGGCTGGAGGAGCCCGACACCACCCGGTAATTGAAGCAGGAGCTGTTGTTGTCGGCCATGGACAGATCGTCGTCCCCACCGTAGGCGTCGATAAGCCGGATCTTTTCGATCTGATATTCTGCCTTGTACAACTCGTGGAATATTTCTACAAGATCCTGTGCAATGGCCTGATTGCAGATCAGCTCTCCTTCCGCAGGATTCCCTTCAAAATCATTGTAAAGTACATGGATGTAGCACAGGTCACTTACGGCAATCGCCGGTTTTTCCAGATCTTTGGGATAAGATACACCTGTTATATAATCGGCCAGTCCCTGGGAGAGGGGCTCGTAGTAAAATCCCTCTTCCCAGGTAATCCTGGCATCGGCCATGGATTCCCCATTCAGGGCCAGGCCGGGCAGAGAGAGAAGGCCGTCGTTTTCTGTCATATTTTGCAAGTTATCCGTCATTACATCCCCACCTGATGCCGGAGTGTTTTGTATATCATATGAGGGATCTCGGGAGCCCGCCACATCTGAGAGAGTGCTTCCCGGCGATTCTCCTTCGGGCCATGTGTTTCCTTCGGCTCCCTGACTTTCGCCGGGCCCTGTACCCTCCGGGGTTCCATTGCCAAGGCTCTCTGTGTTTTCTTCATTCCTCGGCGTTGCCGTGGGCTGCGGGTGCTCCCGGGCAATGTCTCCCAGGGTCTGGGAGCCGATTCCAATGATCCGGCCCAGACTGATACATATGACAATCACCGCAGCTATGGCGGCAAGTCCTTTCAACAGTGCATTTCGTCTCTGATTCATATTGTTTTCCACCACCTTTGCGGATATTATAGCATGCCCCGATTCACCCGTCAAAATTTTAGTTGTAAAAGAACGCTAAATTTAGTAAAATAGGAAATCGAGGTAAGAGCCCATGAGTATTGTAAAAACGAAAAATCTGATATATGAATATTTGAGACGGGACGAGGACGGCAATGTGGAGGGAGTCAACAGAGCGGTGGACGATGTTTCGCTGGGAGTCCGGCGGGGAGAATTTATCGCCATCGTTGGACACAATGGCTCGGGCAAGTCTACCCTCGCGAAGCATATGAACGCCATCCTGCAGCCCACCCGGGGTACGGTATGGGTGGACGGCATAGACACCAGCCAGGAGGAACAGGTCTGGGCCGTCCGCCAGCGGGCGGGGATGGTGTTCCAGAACCCGGATAACCAGATTATCGGCCAACTGGTGGAGGAGGACGTGGGATTCGGTCCGGAGAACCT
>ERZ808029.559-NODE-559-length-19272-cov-26.286898_pt1 | contig 19272 bp, 16 predicted proteins | sample MGYA00380185_ERZ808029 | MGnify/ENA primary metagenome ERZ808029 (study PRJEB31490, sample SAMN06133404) | mouse gut metagenome | isolation source: M2_3 | host: mice | place: China: Chengdu | collected 2015-05 ... | reverse complement strand
AACGCCTGTGGAGATAGTAGGTTGCGAGGTCTGCGAAGCAGGAAGCCCATTGGCTTTAGACGATGGGTGGTTCACAGTCGATTAAAAGGTTAGTAGATAGAACCAAAAAGAAAATTATTTATATTTAGACATTGATGGCGGTAGAGAGAAATCTTTGCTGCTTTTTATTGACTTTCGGACACATATATGCATATTCGATAAATTTTTAAGGAAGGTAAAAATGGCGGAACCAGTATTTGCGGCAGAACCCTTAAGGTTGTTGATTGCAGCGGCAGCAGGTATTATAGTATTATTGTTATTGATTAACAATGATGGGTGCATTAGAAGAAAGTTTTTTAATGAATATAAATGATGTTGGGCATAGAATTATTTATGATATTATAGTGTTGGGGATTTCGCGCAGTAATTGGAAAAAGAAGGGATGAGAAGCGATCATGAAGTATTATCTTGCACCGCTTGAGGGACTGACAACCTATGTTTACAGAAATGCATATCACCGGATATTTCATCCGATGGATAAGTATTTCACACCGTTTATTGTGCCGCATAGGAACAGGGGATTTAAAGAAAAGGAATTGAAGGAGATTTTACCTGAGAATAATAAGGGATTATATCTAGTGCCTCAGATTCTTACGGATGATGCAAAGGATTTTGTTAGGACTGCTCACGAATTTAAAGCGTATGGGTATGAGGAAGTGAATCTAAACGCAGGCTGTCCGTCTGGGACGGTTGTACCGAAAGGGAAAGGTGCCGGGATGCTTGCGGATACCTATCGGCTGGAAAAATTTCTGGATGAGGTATTTGAGAAGATAGATGGAAAGGTTTCCGTAAAAACGAGGCTTGGAATGCAGGATGCAGAGGAATTTGGAGAGATTTTAGAGGTATATAATAAATTCCCCTTAGAAGAGCTGATCATTCATGCAAGGATCCGTGAAGATTATTATAAAAATAAGCCGCATCTGGAAGTGTTTGCGGAGGCATTGGAAAGCAGCAGGAATAGCGTATGTTATAATGGCGATTTATTTTCCGGTGAGGATTACGAACAGTTTGTGCAGCAGTTTCCAAGTGTAAGTGCGGTGATGTTGGGAAGAGGAATGATGATCAATCCGGGTCTTCTGGATGAGATTTGTGATGGAAAGCAGTTGGATAAAGCACGATTGCGGATGTTTCATGATAAGATTTATGAAGAAAATCGGAAACTTATGTCCGGGGATCGAGCGCTTTTATTTCGGATGAAGGAGTTGTGGGCATTTATGATTGCAGTGTTTGAAGATAATACAAAATATGCGAAGAGGATTAAAAAGGCAGAGAAGGCGAAAGCATATGAAATGGTTGTGGATGAATTATTTTATACACAAAAATTAAAAGTAAAGGGGGTGAGAATGTGAAGAGACCATTGATTGCAGTACCAGTTGGGGATCCGGCTGGTATAGGACCGGAAATTGCAGTAAAGGCAGCTGCGGATGAAAAAGTGATTAAGGAGGCAAGATGCGTTGTTATTGGCAGCAAAGATATCATAGAGCAGGCGCTTGAAATTGCTGACGTACATTTAAGAATCAATTTGCTTGAGACGCCGGAAGATGGTGTTTACGAAGAGGGAATTTTGAATTTGATTGATTTGAATAATGTGGATATGCAGAAATTTGCGTTTGGCAAGGTGAGCGGTATGTGCGGAAGAGCAGCATATGAGTATATAGCAAAAAGTATTGAGCTGGCAAATGAAGGAAAGGTAGATGCGGTTGCTACAGCGCCAATTAATAAAGAGTCATTAAGATCCGGGGGAATTGATTTTATCGGGCACACGGAGATTTTTGGGGCTTTAACAAAGACGTACGATCCGCTTACGATGTTTGAGACAAACGGTATGCGAATATTTTTTCTGACGCGCCATGTTTCGCTTCGCGAGATGCTGGATATGATTACGAAGGAACGAATTAAAGATTATGTGAAACGGTGTTTGAAAGCGCTTGAGAAACTTGGCGTTGCCAAGGGAACGATGGCAGTTGCAGGATTGAATCCGCATAGTGGAGAGCATGGTCTGTTTGGACAAGAAGAGGTGAATGAAATCACACCGGCAATACAGGAATTACGTGAAGAAGGATATGATGTAGTAGGTCCGATTGGGGCAGATTCCGTATTTCATCAGGCAGCGATTGGAAAATATAACAGCGTTCTTTCACTGTATCATGATCAGGGACATATTGCGGCAAAAACATTAGACTTTGAACGTACGATAGCGATTACCAATGGAATGCCGATTCTTCGTACATCGGTCGATCATGGAACGGCGTATGACATTGCGGGAAAGAATATGGTAAGTGCTGTCAGCATGGTCGAGGCGATTTTAGTGGCGGCGAGATATGCGCCGAATTTTACAAAGTAACTTTTTATGTTGAAAATGATTTACCTGTATGAGGTAAAGGAGGAGAAAAATGCAGAAAAGAACGAAGAACAGACAAATTACAGCCATGGTATTGACCATAGCATTGGTACTGATGAATGTGTTAAGCATTATGCCGCCGATAGGAGCTGTGGCAGTAGAAGAGGAACATTTGATTGTTGCGGAGAGAACAGAAGAATTGTCATATGGAGAAAAATATGTTCTCATTGGCGGGACAGGTGGAACCAGCTCAGGGAGTACAGCCATTATTTATGAAGCGATAACGCCCCAGATACATAAGGGAAGTAAAGTAGGAAACGTTTTGACAGGGGATACTGTTTCGGAGCTTGATCTTTCGAATAAAGCGAATTTGATAAGCGTGAAAGAGGATTATTTTTGGACGGTTTTGAAAGGAGAAGGAGAAACAGCGGCTCTTCATAATGAGGCATCTGGAAAATATATAAGCTTTGCAGAGGAGAAAAGAGATGTATATTTAAAAGATGAACCGACTTGGTTTGAAATTGCGGTCATAGATCACAACGTATCGGGAAAGGCATTGGCGTTCCATATTAATGATTACTATCTGAATTATTCGGAAAGTCAGGGAGGTTTTTGCGCATATGATGCGTCTCAATACGATCAGGATGAGACAAAAGATACGAACCAGTACGCCTTTTATAAGGTAAGTGATAAAGAACTTCCCAAACCAGAACCAGATCCCAAACCAGATCCAGAGATTGAAAATGCATTAGCAACATTGCTATTCTGTTCTGATTTTCAGACGGGCTCGGAAATGGCGCCATACAAAGACGTCAGTGATGTTCCGGAAAGCCTCACTTCTATAATTGAAAAGATTTCACACAAAATATATAAAGCAGGATTAAAAAAAATTGATAATGTACTTGTAGCGGGAGATTACAGTGCGTTTAATGGACAATATAATTATGACGCAGATCCAAAAATAGGAATTCAGGTGCTCAAGAACACGATTCAGAAACAATGGAAAGATGCGCAGGAATTCCTTTTTGTTCAGGGGAATCATGACAAACCAAGCTATTCATTTAGTGAGGGAGCGAATGAATATAAGGATTACATTGTGTACTGCATTAATGCAACTTATAATTCATCCCAGATGGGAGGATTTCCATGGATGCAGGGCAATAACAGCAAAAGCGAAGCCATGGTAAAGATGGCAGCGGAAAAATTGGAGCAGTATTTGAATAACTGCCGGAAAAATAAGGATATGCGTCCGATTATTATATTGACACATTTGCCGCTGCATTTTAGCGGACGTACAAGTTCTTTATATGGAAATGGCGATAACTTATATGCATCTTATTTATTTGATGTTATCAATGCCGCAGCAGAATATTTGAATATGGTCTATGTTTACGGTCATAACCACTCAAAAGGATGGGATAATTATGTAGGTGGAACACGTGTATTCAAACAGCCTGGAGAGACGATTTTAGTACCGGATCTGTCGAAGAAGAGCGGAAATGTGACAGATCATTATGTAAAAGAAGACTTAAATTTTACTTATATGAATGCAGGATATATTGGGTATATCCATGACAGTGTGGCGGCTACTGAGTTAACGGCGACGGTATGTCAGATTTTCCCGGATAAAATCGTTTTCCGAAGATATTCAAAAGACGGCATTCTGGATATGGGTGCGGTAGGAAAACATAATCAGCGGTATAATGATTCGAAGCTGATTCCGGCAGAAGAGCTTACAAAAGCAACGGAGAGTCCGGCTGCAGTTGTTCGGAATGATGGGGTTACGCCAGGTATCTCGGTAAAAGCAGCGAAGGGAGAAGTTGGAACAAACATTAGTGTGAAAGCAAATGTGAAGAATGTGAAAGATGCTTCTTTTGAATGGAAGGTAGAAGATGCTTCTATTGCTCAGGTGATTACACAGGGAAAAGAGGCGAGACTATTTTGCAAAAAGGCAGGCAGCACGAATATTAAAGTAAGAGCTTATAATAAAGCCGGTGTCGAGATAAGTGGTATGGCGGCGCTGACAGTTAGTTATGAAGGAACACAGGCAACGGTAGAGATTTTGGATAAAGAGGGAAATCCTGTTACGACATTGAATAACGGAGATACTGTGGAATTGCGTGCAAAATTAAGCGGTATTCCGGAGATTATCTCATATAAGTGGGAAATAGGCGAGCGAGATATTGTAAAACTCGGAAAGTCAGACGGACCGATTACATCTTTAGGGTTGAAAAAGGATGGCACAGCGAACTTGGCACTTACAGTTACATATAGAAATTTGCAGGGAGAAATAGCCACAATTACAAGCCGTAATGTGATTGAAGTAAAGAAAGCATTTCGATACGAACGCTCAGAAAAATTGGAATCCGGAAAGAAATATCTGCTTATTGGGAATTCTGGAAAAGCCTTAAAGGGTGAAAGTACGGTATCGGATGGAATTACATGTGGAGTTGCAGAAACATTAACAGCAGACTTGAATAATATAGAAGATGTAGTAAAAGGGAATTATGAGGAATTCCTTTGGACGATTGAGGAGCGTGAACAAGGAGCATATACACTTTATAATCAAGCAATTGGAAAATATCTTGTGTTGTCTGTAAGCAGCAGGAGTATAGAATTGTCAGATACGCCGGCTGATATGTCTGTGGAAACGGGAACTTTAAGTGGTAAAGAAGGAATGTGTGTAGCATTTCATAATGACAGAATGTATTTGAATTATTCCAGTTCTAAAAAAGGCTTCTGTGGATATGCAGGGGAGACAATCAAAAACGTGAATAATCAGTTTGCGCTGTATGAATGCACAGGGGAAATCATAAGTGAGATTAAAGATGAAGAAGAAAAACCAGATCCAGGCGATGAAGGTGAAAAAGAAGAAGTAAAAAAACCAGATGATGGAAACGGTAATCAGACATCAAATACGGGCGAAGGAAATGGAAACCAGACGCCAAAGACGGGAGATGCTCAGAACGCACCGCAGGCAGTAGCAGCTATGTTTGCGTTACTGGGAATTTGTATTTGTCTGCAAAAACGAAAAGGGCTTGAAAATTAAGAAAATGAATGAGAGGGAGTATCGCAAAATAACTGAGGAGTCAGTTGTGGAGCGATGCTCCCTTTGGATATAAGAAAAGATTTGTTTTAAAAAGCATTGTGTTTTGCTTTGCATATAAGCTGCGTCATTGTTCCCATAGGACAGTATACGCACCAAGAACGGGGTTTGAATAAGACCATAGTAAGGAATCCCAATACGGTGGAGGTAAGCATTACACTGTAGAAGCCAAAAGCAAATTGGGCTACACCGTCAGAAAACACAGTGCCATGATAAGCCCAATGCCATGGGAGTTTGAATGTCCACAGTAGCGTTACCACGGTGCCAAGATTTTTTGCTCCGGCGAAGACCAGATAGGTGTTCCACAGCATAAGGAAGAACATTGCAAAGAAGAAGACCAAAAAACCATATCGGAAATAGCTTGATTTCATCCAGCCAGGGATATCCTTTTTTCGTGACAGTCCGAATCTTCCGCCGACTAGGGAGAATAGCTGGCCCCTGCCGCAGTATTTATTGCAGTAAGCTTTATTACCTTTTGCAACTGAGATAGCGAGAGGAATGAAAAAGCAAAGAAGTCCCAGCCATGCAAAGAGGATATTAAAAAATCCAAGAATCAGATAAGTAAGAGAGAAAATCCAAAGATAATCATACCATTGCTTTTTTTGTTTCATTTTTCCACCACCTCCAATGAGATAATACTTGCCGGACATTCTTTTGCACATTTTCCGCATCCGACACATAATTCCTCGTCGATGAGCGCGTGGATACCATTAGGAACAGTAATTGCATTTCGCGGACAGACTTTGATACAGCATCCGCAGGCAACACATTCCTGGATACTGACAGTTGCTTTCTTTTTTGCCATGATAAAACTCCTTTTGTTGTTTCTTTATTTTATTAATTATATAAGAAAAAAGGATTTATTCTGTGATGAAGTCACATAATGCGCCAATTTGTTTGATCTTGCTTTTTGGGGGATCAAGTATAAGTTTTAATAATTTCCTCGGCAATGGTTCGTTTTGCAATACAGCGATCCATTGCCTGTTTTTCTATGTAACGATGAGCATCCGGTTCGCTCATTTGCAATTCACTGATCAAAATCCACTTTGCCTTGTTGACCAGACGGATCTCAGCCATTTTTTCTTCGATGGACAGAGATTTCTTTTCGAATTGTCTCAGTCGTTCTCTGGCGCTTTCCATCCAGTTAAGGGCATGAATCATCGTTGGTTTTGAGGTTGGCTTTGGCAAAGTGAAGACCCCGTACTCAGCAACCTTATCGTGGATCTCGGCATGAATATCATTTTTTACCAAAAGCAACACAGCGGACGGTTTGGTAGTACAGGTGTCGATTGCAAAACGAGTACCCATATCATCAGGCAAAGGAGCGTTGATGATAACAAAATCAAATGTTTTTTCGGCAAGTATCCGTTCCGCGGCACTGATACTGGTAATGTTGTGGATAGGGTAGTATTGTGTTTCAGGGAGCAGGTTAGCAAAGGCAGAGGTGAAACTATCTGTTGCGGACACGACGAGTATGCTGTAAACACGTTCTCTTAAACTCATTTTGCACCTCCTCCTTTTTTTCGTTGGTTTGAATTATTTATTGCAATAAATATCTAATATAGCCTCTGGTATATGTTCTTTGATAAAATCACTGTTTACGGCTGCAGCACATGCGGATTTGAAATCCCCAGGCAGTTGCTCAAACTTTGCAAGGATATCTGCATCTGCTTTATACAGGTTTATATCAGCAGGCATTGGCAGTTCCAGTTTATTCTGGATGCCATCCAAAATTGCATAAATCAGCAGGGCAAATGCCAGATAAGTATTTGCGGATGGATCCGGAGAACGAAGTTCTGCACGTTGGTATTTGCCTACAGCAGCAGGAACCCTGATAAGCTGGGAACGGTTCTCGCTGGACCAGGAGATATACCTTGGAGCTTTATTGCTGCCAAAACGCTGATAAGAATTTTCCGTCGGGTTTAAAAATACAGTCATATCTGCAACCTTATCCAGAATAGCAGCAATCATATAATTCATATAGTCTGTATTATCAGAGGATTTTACAGAGATATTGATATGGAATCCGTTTCCCGGTTTATCTTTCAACGGCTTCGGACTGAAATCAGCAAAAAGCCCATTACGTCTGGCGATTGTTTTCACAACAGTCTGGAAGGTCATGGCATTGTCAGCAGCAGTCAGTGGATCGGAATAGCGAAAATCAATTTCGTTTTGTCCCGGACCTTCTTCGTGGTGAGAACTTTCAGGCTGTATTCCCATCTGTTCAAGTGTCAGACATACCTCACGGCGGATATTCTCGCCTCTATCTTCAGGAGCAATATCCATATAGCCTGCGTTATCATAAGGTTCTTTGGTTGGGTTTCCATTATCATCCAGAGTAAACAGGTAAAATTCCTGTTCAGCACCAAAGAAGAACTGGAATCCTGCGTTTTGGGAATCCTGAATCGCTTTTTTTAGAATAGAACGGGTATCACATTCAAAGGTTTTTCCGTCTGGGTGGGTAATGTTGCAGAACATTCGTACCACACGACCATGTTCAGGTCTCCATGGCAGGGGCATAAGTGTGTCTGTATCCGGATGGAGAAACAGATCGGAATGGTTTTCATCTCCAAAGCCTGCGATGGCAGATGCATCAATGGCAATTCCACATTCAAAAGCGCGAGGAAGTTCCTCTGGCATAATGGATATGTTTTTCTGTTTGCCAAATACATCACAAAAGGCGAGACGGATGAATTTCACATCTTCTTCCTGCACATATTGCATTACCTCTTCTTTTGAATATTTCATAAGCCTACCTACTTTCTGTTAATTTGCTACATACATTTGTTTATATGGGTTTTTGCTGTCTGGTGTAATGACTGTAAAAGGAGCAGATAAGAGTTCGTCTATAGAGCATCCAAAGTCTGCACAGTATTCGGACAGATACTCCCGGATTTCCTCTAAATCCTCTGAGGATGCAGATCTTGCAGTTACCTGTTTGGGAAAACGGATATCTTCGCAGCTGCTGCGTAGGAACATTTTACCGCCATGCATTCCGGTACATGGGAAATTGCCTACAATAGGTTTGTCATCCGTGTGAAATCCAAGGATGATAATTATACCGCCGGCTTGATATTCGCCAAGGAAGCTTCCGGCACATCCGCCGATGATCATGACAGGAATCTTTTCGTTGTATGCTTTCATATGGATTCCGGCACGGTATCCGGCATTACCTTGTACATAGATTTTTCCGCCACGCATGGCGTATCCGGCAGCATCACCAATATTGCCATGGATCAGGATCTTTCCTTCATTCATGGTATCGCCTACTGCATCCTGAGCATTTGCATTTACGGTAATATGGGCATTGTTTAAATATGCGCCCAGTGCATTTCCCGGAATTCCATTGATTGTAAGATTCCTGTCAGACATACCGGCAGCGATAAATCTCTGACCGCAGCAGCCTTCAATCGTACAGTCGTTGTCTGTTTCACGCAGTGCTTCATTTACAGATCTGTAATCTAAATTTGCAGCATCAATGATTTTCATATTATACCACACCTCCAAAAAATTGTTTATGTTTTTCTATGGGAAAAACTTACTGTTCCTTACGAAGAAATGAGTAGCTTGTCACTCTCCAGCATGAGAGATACCGAGTATCTTTAGTTCTTTTTCGGTTAATCCAATGCCTCGCAGCATCAGGCGGTTTCCACGTAGTGCTTCGATGGAATTGATTCCCATGCCTCCCATCAGTTCTTTGATTTCGTGTTTCCACGCGGTCATAAGATTGATTAGGCGTTCGCTTCCCATTTCGGGATTCAATCTCTTTACAAGCTCCGGACGTTGTGTTGCGATTCCCCAGTTGCATTTACCACTTTGACAGGTACGGCAGAGACGGCAGCCAAGAGCCAACAGGGCAGCGGTAGCTACATAACAGGCGTCTGCACCAAGAGCAATGGCTTTTACCACATCTGCAGCACTTCGGATACTTCCGCCGACTATCAATGAGACATTATTGCGGATACCTTCATCACGAAGTCGCTGATCAACAGAAGCCAAAGCCAGTTCGATAGGGATTCCGACATTGTCACGGATTCTGGTAGGAGCAGCCCCGGTACCGCCACGGAATCCATCGATGGCAATAATATCGGCTCCGCTTCGTGCGATGCCGCTTGCAATGGCAGCAATATTGTGAACTGCCGCGACTTTGACGATGACAGGTTTTTTGTATTCGGTAGCTTCTTTCAGAGAGAAAACAAGTTGACGCAAATCTTCAATGGAATATATATCATGGTGTGGTGCCGGAGATATGGCATCAGAGCCTTCCGGAATCATTCGGGTACGGGATACATCCCCGACAATCTTTGCGCCGGGAAGATGTCCGCCGATGCCCGGTTTTGCTCCTTGTCCCATTTTAATCTCAATCGCAGCACCCGCTTCCAGATAATCCTTATGGACGCCGAAACGTCCGGAAGCTACTTGGACGATGGTATTTTTTCCAAAGCAATAAAAATCTTCATGCAGGCCACCCTCACCAGTGTTATATAAGATACCAAGTTCTGTTGCAGCCAGAGCAAGGGATTTATGAGCGTTGTAGCTGATAGAACCATAGCTCATGGCAGAGAACATGACAGGCATGGAAAGTTCCAGCTGCGGCGGCAGTTTACAGTCTAATTTTCCCTCCGCTGTACGACTCACTTTTTGCGGCTTCTTTCCAAGGTAAACTCTGGTTTCCATCGGTTCCCGTAAGGGATCAATGGAAGGATTTGTTACTTGTGATGCATTGATCAGGATTTTGTCCCAATACACAGGCATTGGTTTGGGATTGCCCATAGAAGATAAAAGAACGCCGCCACTGTTTGCCTGTTTATAAATCTCCTTAATCGTATCGTTTGACCAGTTTGCATTTTCGCGCAAGGTACAGTCACTTTTTACAATTTTTAATGCCCTGGCAGGGCAAAGAGAAACGCATCTTTGACAGTTGACGCATTTCGATTCATCACACTTCATAATTTTATGTTCTTCATCGTAACTATGTACTTCATTGGCGCATTGTCGTTCACAGACCCGACAGACAATGCATCTGTTTTCATTTCTGATTACTTCAAATTCCGGATAGATAAATTCTACGCTCATTAAAATGCACCTTCCTTTACTTTTACGATGACTGGTTCACCACCTGCAGGAGACCATATTTTCCCGGCATTTGGTTCCATAATCCGGATGGCAGCCTCTTCACTGGCAATGAATACCTTGTCATCCTTTTCCCCGACTACCATAGAACGCAGTTTCAATCGGTCATTCAATGCCATCAATCCACCGTCAAAACCTAAAACAATAGAGAAAGGACCGGTCACAAGCAGACTGGAGAACATGGTTCTAAGATAGGTGTGTTTTTTCTGGTCTTCTAAATCTGTTTTTGCTGCAATGGTACTCCAGAATGGAGCAGCAATGACACTTGCAGCTTCACCAAGGGTAAGTCCTTGTACACGTAGCAGATAATCCATGATATAGGTAATGACTTCGGTATCGGTTTGGAGCGTACATTTGTAGCCAAACATCTCGATAAATCGGCGGTTCGCATCATAAGAGGAGATTTCTCCATTATGTACGACAGAATAGTCTAGCAACGTAAATGGATGTGCGCCGCCCCACCATCCGGGAGTGTTCGTTGGATAACGTCCGTGGGCAGTCCATGAGTAGCCTTCATATTCTTCCAGTTTATAAAAAATACCTACATCTTCCGGGAAACCTACCGCTTTGAAGGTTCCCATGTTCTTGCCGCTGGAGAAAACATAAGCACCGGACATTTCAGCGTTGATTTTCATCACAGTTCTTGCAACAAATTCTTTTTCGTCAAGCTGCAAAGATACCAGCATGGATTTTAGAGGAGCAACAAAATATCTCCATATAATCGGTTCATCTGTAATAGCCGGAATCTTTCGGGTGGGAATGATTTCGGATTGGATGATTTCAAACCGTTCTTTTAAGAAAGCTTCACATTCCTTTCTTGTGTCACGAGTATCAAAGAATATATGTAATGCATAAAACTCTTTATATTCAGGGTAAATGCCGTAACCGGCAAAGCCTCCGCCTAATCCGTTGGAACGGTCATGCATGGGCTTCATGGAGTTTGTGATCATTTCACCGGACATCTTATTTCCTTCTTTGGAAATGACTGCTGAGATTGCACATCCGGAAGGAATTCTCACTTGACCTTCAATTTTCATATATCTTGTACCTCCCTTTCAGAATAAAGAACAAAGAATGTGCTTTGCACATTCTTGCGCCTGCGGCGGTCGCATACGACAATTTCATTGTACGTTGCAGTGCGCATTCCGCGGAGCGTTTTATGATATAGGAAAGTACGTACTTTCCTATATCATAAAAAAGACGTCCATTTTAAGGGCAGAAAACTTCTGCTCTAAAAATGAACGCCTTTGCTCATATTTAATATATATACAGCGGATGGTAAGTTTTGTCAAGAGGCAAGAAAAATTTGAAAAAAAGATTGACAAATGATTTTGCCGGGTGTATTATCCAACACGTAAAGGCAAAGGCGTCTTTGAGATGAAGTTCTCAAAGGCGCTTTTTGCTTTATGAAATTAAAATAGATGCCTTTTCATTTTCAAATCTGGAAGGAGTGACATTATGAAGAATGTTTCAGAATTTTTTGGATGCAAAGTTTTTGACGACAGAGTGATGAAAGCAAATTTGCCAGCAAAGGTTTACCAGTCTTTGAGAAAAACCATTGACGAAGGTGCAAAGCTTGATATTAGTGTAGCTAATGCAGTTGCAGCAGCTATGAAAGACTGGGCAGCTGCAAATGGCGCTACTCATTATACACATTGGTTTCAGCCGCTTACCGGCGTAACAGCAGAAAAGCATGACAGTTTTATTTCTCCATCCCCAGACGGTGGTGTGATCATGGAGTTCTCCGGAAAAGAGCTGATCAAAGGCGAACCGGATGCATCTTCTTTCCCATCCGGCGGACTTCGGGCTACTTTTGAAGCAAGAGGATATACAGCATGGGATCCTACCTCGTATGCGTTTATCAAAGGGAAAACATTATGTATTCCTACAGCATTCTGTTCTTATGGCGGGGAGGCGCTGGATAAGAAAACACCACTGCTTCGTTCTATGGAAGCTTTGAATAAGCAGGCGCTTCGTATTCTTAGTCTGTTCGGAAATGAGGATGTGAAATGTGTGCGTACCTCTGTAGGACCGGAACAGGAATATTTCCTTATTACGAAAGAAATGTACGAGCGCAGAAGAGATCTTAGATTTACAGGACGTACTCTTTTCGGTGCGAAACCGCCGAAAGGACAGGAAATGGATGATCATTATTTCGGAGTGATCAAACCGCGAGTTGCCGCTTATATGGAAGAGCTAAATAATGAGCTTTGGAAATTAGGCATTCTGGCAAAAACAGAGCATAATGAAGTGGCTCCGGCACAGCATGAGCTTGCTCCTATTTATACAACAACAAATATTGCGACGGATCATAACCAGTTAACCATGGAAATCATGCAGAAAGTGGCAGCGCAGCATGGACTTGTATGTCTGCTTCATGAAAAGCCATTTGCCGGTGTAAACGGTAGCGGCAAACATAATAACTGGTCCCTTGCAACGGATAAAGGGGTGAATCTGCTATCACCGGGAGAAACACCTTATGAAAATGCACAGTTCTTATTATTTTTGTGTGCAGTAATTAAAGCAGTAGATGATTATCAGGATCTGCTTCGGCTTTCTGTTGCAACAGCAGGAAATGATCACAGACTTGGTGCAAATGAAGCGCCTCCGGCAGTGGTATCTATCTTCCTTGGTGACGAGTTAAATGCTGTATTACAGGCAATCGAAACCGACACACCATATGCCGGAACGGAAAAAACACAGATGAAGCTTGGCGTAGATGTGCTTCCAAAATTCAACCGCGATACTACAGACCGCAACCGTACATCTCCATTTGCATTTACCGGAAATAAATTTGAATTCCGTATGCTTGGCTCTTCAAACAGCATTGCATGTGCAAATATTATGCTGAACAGCGCGGTGGCAGAAAGCCTGAAAATCTATGCGGATAGGCTGGAAAAGGCAGAAAACTTTGAAGATGCATTACAAGAAATGATCCGCAAGACCATCAAAGATCACAAGCATATCATTTTCAACGGAAATGGTTATGACGATACATGGATTAAAGAAGCGACGGAAAAAAGAGGACTCCTCAATTACCGTACCACACCGGATTGTATGCCATGTCTTCTGGATGAAAAAAATGTAAAAATGCTGACAGCACATAAGGTGTTTTCAAAAGCTGAGCTGAAGTCAAGATGTGAGATCATGCTGGAAAACTATTGCAAGACAGTATTGATTGAAGCAAATACTATGATTGATATGGCAAAAACAGAGATTGCTCCGGCAGTAAGTGCATATGTACTGGAGCTTGCCAATACGGCAGCCGCGAAAAAGGCCGTTGATGCTTCTGTTTCCTGTAATTATGAAACTGGCTTGCTCAAAAAACTGGCAAGACTGGAAGACCAGATTGCGATCAAAGCGGATGAACTGGAAGAAGCAGTGATGAAACTGCAGGATGCCGGGGACATTGAAGCAGAATCTTATATGATTCGTGATGTTGTCTTAAGTAAAATGGGGGAACTGCGAGTTGCATGTGACGAGGCAGAAACGATGACAGCAAAGAAATACTGGCCATTCCCAACTTATGGCGACTTACTGTTTGGAGTAAAATGATAATAAAATAGAAACTAAATATACGGAGGGAGGTAGATTCATATGTGTTCTATTATGGGTTATTGCAGCCGCAGCGCTGCCGTTGATGTTTTTATGGAAGGATTTAAAAAGACGATATCAAGAGGTCCGGATGATACACGGATAGTGGAAACCGAAGATGGGTTGCTTGGGTTCCACAGATTATCGATCATGGGATTGACTCCATCCGGCATGCAGCCATTTAAGTATGGGAACAGTTATGTGGTTTGTAATGGAGAAATTTATGGATTTGAAAAGTTGAAAGAAGAACTGTCAGTTAAATATACGTTTGAGAGTGAATCCGACTGTGAGATACTTTTACCGTTATATAAGGAATACGGCATAGACATGTTTGATATGCTTGATGCGGAGTTTGCCTGCATCATCTATGATGGGGAAGCAAGAGAATTTATCGCGGCAAGAGATCCGATTGGAATCCGTCCATTGTATTATGGATATGATAAAGAAGGTGCTGTTATATTTGCCAGTGAGGCAAAGAACCTGGTAGGACTTACGGATAAGATTATGCCGTTTCCTCCGGGACATTATTATAAAGGCGGTCAGTTTATCTGCTACTGTGACATTGCTAAAGCAGAGACGGTTTGTCATGATGATCTGGAAACAGTCTGCAAGAGTATCCATCAAAAGCTTGTGGCAGGCGTGGAGAAACGTCTTGTAGCTGATGCCAAGGTAGGCTTCCTGCTTTCCGGAGGGCTGGATTCTTCTTTGGTGTGTGCCATTGCGGCAAAGAAAAGTAAGGAACCGATTAAGACCTTTGCGATTGGTATGAGTGAAGATGCCATTGATTTAAAATATGCAAAACAGGTAGCAGATCATATTGGAAGTGACCATACAGAGGTTTATATGACGCCGGATGAAGTGCTCTCTTCCCTGGAGACAGTCATTTTGTTGTTGGGAACCTATGATATTACCACAATTCGTGCATCCATGGGCATGTATCTGGTGTGTAAGGCGATTCATGAACAGACCGATATCCGTGTCCTTTTGACAGGTGAGATCTCGGATGAATTATTTGGTTATAAGTATACGGACTTTGCACCGGATGCCAAAGCCTTTCAAGAGGAATCACAGAAACGAATCCATGAGCTTCATATGTATGATGTGCTTCGTGCAGATCGCTGTATCTCCGTAAATTCGCTGGAAGCAAGAGTTCCATTTGGTGATCTGGATTTTGTAAAATATGTGATGGCAGTAGATCCACAATTAAAATTGAATACTTATGGAAAAGGAAAATATCTGCTCCGTCATGCGTTTGAACAGGGGGATTATCTGCCGGAAGAAATTCTCTGGAGAGAGAAAGCGGCATTCTCAGATGCCGTTGGACATTCTATGGTTGATTATTTAAAAGAATATGCGGAAAAGCAATATACAGATGCAGAATTTAAAAGCAGATGTGAAAGCTACACGCATGCCAGACCATTTACAAAAGAATCCTTATTATATAGAGAGATTTTCGAAAAGTATTATCCGGGTCAGGCCGAGATGGTGCTGGATTTCTGGATGCCAAACAAGGAATGGGAAGGCTGCGATGTAAAAGATCCTTCTGCAAGGGTACTATCTAACTATGGTGACAGTGGAAAATAAGATGAAGTCAAATTTGTGAAACGATTTATAAATTACCTATTGACATAGTAGGTAAATAATGGATATAATGCAGAAAAATAAACCTACTCAAATGGTAGGCAAAAGAAACTCGTGAAAGGAAATGAATTATGTCAAAATACAGATTTGAAACACTTCAGCTTCATGTAGGACAGGAAACTCCTGATCCTGTTACAGATGCACGTGCAGTACCCATTTATGCAACCACTTCTTATGTTTTTCACGATTGTGACCATGCGGCAGCCCGTTTTGAACTTACAGATACCGGAAATATTTATGGACGCTTAACGAATTCTACGCAGGAGGTTCTGGAAAAGCGCGTTGCAGCCTTAGAGGGCGGTGTTGCTGCTTTGGCACTTGCTTCGGGAGCAGCTGCAATTACCTATACTTTACAGGCTTTGGGACAAAATGGCGGACATATCGTTGCACAGAAAACGATTTATGGCGGCAGTTACAACCTGTTGGCACATACGCTTCCGGGTTTTGGAATCAGCGCTTCCTTTGTCAATATACATAATCTTGATGAAGTGGAAGCCGCGATCAGGGAAAATACAAGAGCAATTTATATCGAAACACTGGGGAATCCAAACAGTGACATTCCGGATATTGACGCATTGGCCGCACTTGCCCATAGGTATGGACTGCCTCTTGTGGTAGATAATACCTTTGGTACACCATATTTTATTCGTCCGATTGAACATGGGGCGGATATTGTGGTACATTCTGCTACAAAATTCCTTGGAGGTCATGGAACGACGCTTGGTGGTATTATTATAGATTCAGGCAAATTTGATTGGACAGTTTCAGGGAAGTATCCTGCTATTGTTGAACCGAATCCAAGTTATCATGGGGTTTCATTTGTAAATGCTGCCGGGCCAGCAGCATTCGTTACTTATATTCGTGCAATTTTGCTTCGCGATACGGGAGCGAGTATTTCTCCTTTTGCAGCGTTTTTATTATTACAGGGCATTGAAACATTGTCGCTGCGCCTGGAGCGTCATGCAGAAAATACGAAGAAGGTGGTAAAATTTTTAAATGATCATCAACTAGTTGAGAAGGTAAATCATCCCTCTCTTCCTTCTCATCCGGATCATTCCCTTTATGAGAAATATTTTCCAAATGGCGGAGCATCTATTTTTACATTCGATATTAAGGGTGGAAAGGAAGAGGCTTACAGATTTATAGATCACCTGCAGATATTTTCATTGCTTGCCAATGTGGCTGATGTGAAAAGTCTTGTGATTCATCCGTCGACTACGACACACAGTCAGCTTTCAGCGGAAGAATTGGCTGAGCAGGAAATTAAGCCAAATACCATCAGACTTTCTGTTGGAACAGAACATATAGAAGATATCATCGAGGATTTACAGCATGGGTTTGATGCGGTAAAATAGAACAGAAATATTTAACAACACCGCTATTTGCAGAATAAAGAAAGAAGGAACTAAGAAATGATGATCTCAACAAGGGGAAGATATGCTCTGCGTATATTGCTTGATCTTGCAGAAAATCAGAAGGATGGATATATCGCAATGAAGACCGTTGCGAAGCGTCAGGAGTTGTCTTTGAAATATATCGAGAGAATTATGCCGGTACTTTCTAAAAACCATTATGTAGAAGGGGTACAGGGGAAAGGCGGCGGTTACCGTTTGGCAAGAGAACCAAAAGATTACAGGATTGGAGATATTTTAAGATTGACAGAAGGGAATCTGACTCCGGTTGCCTGTCTGGAATGTAATGCCAAAACTTGTAACCGTGCAGATACGTGTAAAACATTGCCCATGTGGAAAGAGTTTCATCAGATGGTAAATGATTATTTTGATAACATTACTCTTTTAGAGTTAATGAAATAGATCGATCAAAGTAAAGATTTTTTGAAAAAATGGATTGACAAGATAAAATTTAAGAGGTAAAATAGCGTCCGTAAAGGCAAAGGCGTCTTTAAGTTAAAATGAACTTAAAGGCGCCTTTGCCTTTTTTGGGGTATAGGAAAGTACAAACTTTCCTATATCACAAAACGCTCCGCGAGTTACGCCCGAGCGCCGGGCAAAAGATGTAGGAGTTGAAGTGGGCTTGCCCACTTTATTCTGGTGACAAGGAAAATGGATACTGTGAAATGACTTTATTGGAGGAAGAATAAAATGCAAAGGTGTGAACAACTATATGAAGGAAAAGCAAAAAAAGTTTTCTTAACGGATAACTCGGATGTTCTGATAGTTTCTTATAAAGATGATGCGACTGCCTTTAATGGATTAAAGAAGGGAACGATTGTGGGCAAAGGTGCGATTAATAACCGTATGACCAATCTGCTGTTCCAGAAGATTGAGATGGAAGGTGTGCCGACACATTTTATTCAGGAATTAAATGATAGAGAGACTGCGGTGCGCAGAGTGGAGATCGTTCCGCTTGAAGTCATTGTACGAAATGTGGCTGCCGGCAGCTTTTCTAAAAGACTAGGTGTGGAAGAAGGAACGGTACTGGCTGAGCCAACCATTGAGTTTTCCTACAAAAATGATGAGCTTGGTGATCCACTGATCAATTCTCATTTTGCAAAAGCATTGCAGCTTGCAACGGCAAGTGAGATAGAGACCATAGAAAAATATGCCTTTAAGGTAAATGACATTTTAAAAGAGGAGTATCTAAAAGCAGGTCTTCGTCTGATTGATTTTAAAATAGAGTTTGGCCGCTTTCATGGCAAAATCATACTTGCAGATGAGATTTCCCCGGATACCTGCCGGTTATGGGATGCAGAAAGTGGAGAAAAGATGGATAAAGACCGTTTCCGCAAAGATTTAGGAGGCGTAGAGGATGCGTATATCCAGGTAGCAAAACGATTAGGATTAGAAATGGAGAGTAAATAGATTTTATGAGAACAGATATTTATCAATCACCTTTATGTGAACGTTATGCAAGTAAAGAAATGCAGAGCATATTTTCCAATGACAGAAAGTTTGGGGAATGGAGAAAACTCTGGGTAGCACTTGCGGAAAGTGAACAGGAGTTGGGACTTCCTATCTCGGATGAACAGATCGAGGAGATGAAAGCCCAGATATGCAACATTGATTATGAAAAGGCAAGACAATATGAAAGTGAGCTTCGCCATGATGTTATGGCACATGTGCATACTTTTGGGGATGCATGCCCGAAGGCGGCAGGAATCATTCACCTAGGAGCTACATCCTGTTATGTAGGGGATAATACGGATATTATCCTCATGAAAAGCGCACTCTTACAGATTAGAAACCTTCTGTTAAATGCGGTAGAAGCACTTAGTGAATTTGCTATGGAATATAAAGCATTACCAACTCTTGCATATACTCATTTTCAGGCGGCGCAACCAACAACTGTGGGAAAAAGAGCCTGTCTTTGGATGAATGATTTGCTGTTTGATATCGAACAGCTTGATTTTCAACTGAATAATTTGAAACTGCTTGGCTGTAAGGGAACTACAGGGACA
>ERZ808029.556-NODE-556-length-19299-cov-3.544896_pt1 | contig 19299 bp, 14 predicted proteins | sample MGYA00380185_ERZ808029 | MGnify/ENA primary metagenome ERZ808029 (study PRJEB31490, sample SAMN06133404) | mouse gut metagenome | isolation source: M2_3 | host: mice | place: China: Chengdu | collected 2015-05 ... | reverse complement strand
GGTCCGTGTTTCTCCATCTGTTATAATTTTATGTGAACTAAATAATGAAGGGGATGATTACATGAATTGGAAAGAAGAAGTGAGAACCAATATTACAAAAGCCAGCGGACTGAGGGAGTACATGAATCTGACGGATTCCCAGATTGAACATCTCGACAAAATACTCAGCCAGTTCCCCATGACCGTCACACGGTATTACCTTTCCCTGATTGACTGGGACAATCCATTCTGCGACCCGGTATTCAGGATGTGCATACCGTCCATTGAGGAAACGGATTTAAGCGGGGATTTTGATACCAGCGGGGAAGCAGACAACACCGTCATATCCGGCTTACAGCACAAATACGACCAGACAGCGCTCATACTTTCCACCCACCGATGCGCAATGTACTGCAGGCATTGCTTCCGCAAGCGGCTGGTGGGTATCTCCGATGATGAAACTGCCGATAATATAGAAGAAATGGCTGCCTATGTAAGCCAGCACAGCGAAATCAGCAACATACTCATTTCCGGAGGCGATGCATTCCTAAACAGCAATCAGGTAATCAAACGGTACCTGGAACAATTCAGTTCCATTCCCCACCTGGACCTGATACGGTTCGGGACCCGCATCCCAGTGGTCCTTCCCATGAGAATCTATGATGACCCTGAACTTCTGGCCCTTCTCAAAACCTATACGCAGAAAAAGCAGATCTATGTGGTTACCCAGTTTAACCATCCAAATGAATTGACCGATGAAGCCAGAAAAGCCGTGAAGGCCCTGCTGGATTCAGGTATTGTTGTCAAAAACCAGACCGTCCTCCTAAAAGGGGTAAATGACAGTATTAAGACACTGGGATCTTTGTTAAAAGACCTGACACGATCCGGGGTCATTCCCTACTACATATTCCAGTGCCGTCCTGTAACCGGGGTCAAGAACCAGTTCCAGCTTTCCCTGAAGCAGGGATACGAAATCGTGGAAGGCGCCAAACATCTGCAGAACGGCCAGGGCAAATGCATCCGTTACGCCATGTCCCATGTGTCAGGAAAAATCGAAATACTAGGCCCCCTGCCGGACGGCCGTATGCTGTTCAAATACCATCAGGCCAAATACGACAGGGACAAAGGACGGATATTCGCAAAAAACCTGGCCCCAGACCAGGCCTGGTTAGACGGCGATATCTGAAGCCTGCCATACAAAACCCAGCCAGAACTTAAAGAATGGCAAAACCAATGCCATCACCTAATACCCCCTCCCCGCCCCTACAACCACAAAAAAACCGCAGCCAAAGCCACGACCACCACAAAAAACCGGCGCCAGAACCCAATTTTTCCTACCCGGATACGTAAACGACACATATCACGTCCAGAATTCCCAGTCTGCGGAGCGGGCCAGGACAGGCCTTGTACCGGGGGCCGGCAGACCGGGGACGGGGGCTGGCGGACCAGGGCCGGGGGCTGGCGGACCGGGGACGGGGGCTGGCGGACCGGGGACGGGGGCTGGCGGACCGGGGACGGGGGCTGGCGGACCAGGGCCGGGGGCTGGCGGACCGGGGCCGGGCGGGTTCCTCCGGGCGGCCCCGGATGGAATGCATCCGTGCAGGAGGGAGCAGCTTTTTAGGGTGTGTTTGAAAATTGCTTTCCGTCAGCTGTGCGTTCCACTTTGCGGGAGATTTGATTCCGATAAGGGAGACGCAGCGGGCTACATTGACCGAATTTGGACCAAATATGCCGCGAAGTGGGGCGGGCTTTGCCCTAAGGGGTACCTATGGTGGATTCCTTAGGGCAGATGGCCGGAGGGAGCACTAGGTTCTGGCAAGCAAAAAGACGGGGGATTCCTGCATCAAAGCAGGAATCCAAGGTGCCCTGAGCTGAGAAAGTCCTTCTGGATTTCTCAGCGAACAGCACCGATTCCCCGTCTTTTTGCTTGTCAGGGCCTTAGAAGCTGCCGCTCCGCGGACACAGCCCACCGCCCCATCCGTCAGCCACGCATCTGCATCTCCACCCCATACACCTCAATCTGAGTCAGCGCCGGAAACGGTGACGGATCATCCGCCTTTATGAGCTTACCAAAGCTAAGCCAGGTAATCCCCTGCCGTTTCATAGGAATCACGTGCGGCTCCACGCTCTTTTCCAAGCTGACCGTCTCTTCTGTCCCGTCAGAGAATGTGAATGTGACGCTTTCCCACCAGTTATCATGAGGGAAATCCGCCCTTGTATAAAGTACGATCTTATCAATGTCCACCGGGCGGCCAAAGTCCAGTGTCATCTGTGCATCATCCTGCTGGTTGATTCCCCATGACTCATAAGGCCATTTTCCATGGGACAGGTTAGCTGTCACACCGTCAATGGCGTTGCGGGCAGCGAATACGGCTTCCCCCCTGGTCTCCACATTGGCATAGGCATGGGGATAATATCCATGCTCCCCGTGCTGGTCCATCACATTCTTTGCCAGGTTTTTGTAAGATTTAATCTCATAGTCAGCAGCATACCGGATGGTCAGGTAATGGCGTTCCCCTGTAAAGGATTTTGGATTATAGGACGTCTTTTTTTCTGCAAATGGTATGTCATAGGTCAATACATCCTCGGTTGCATAGATAAAGGACTCGTCCATTGTATCGTCTACACGCACAATATAAAAGCGGTTCTTCCCAGGCAGGCCAAACTCAATCCTGTCCCCTTCCTCATACTCACCTTTCCAGGCCAGGACCGCCTGTGAGGCCCCCTCCATGGACGCCTTTATCTCATTATTTTTGTTTAGGACCGTGATTTTAAATTCCATATTTGCCTCCAGATATTTAGATTGTTTTATAGATTGTATCACATGGCCGGAGAAGTTGCCATGTACATTTTTCATTGATAAATATAATATCTGTCTGTTTTAGGCAGGCAGATCCCCAAATCATGGATTCCAAAATAAAGCGGATACAGCGCCCTGTGATATGATACCCTCCGGCGATATATCCGCTTTATCATTATCTTGTTTTATCTGCTATCCTGATGCCTGTCCTGATACGGAACCTTCAGACCCTTGTTCCCTGTCCAGGTATTAAATCAGTGACAGATACAGGTTCTTGATGTCCTCCAGGGTCGGGTCTTTTGGATTGCCAGGACGGCATGCGTCGTCCATGGCTGACTGGGACAGGAAGTCCACGTCCTCCGGCTTAAGGATTTCCTTTAAGTCAGCAGGAATGCCAACATCTGCGGACAGTTTCTTCACCGCGTCCACAGCCGCCTTGCGGTACTCATCCTGGCTCATGTCCTCCACGCCAGTAACGCCCATTGCAATGGCAATGTCCCTGAACTTGGTCCCTGTACACGGCGCATTGTACTCCATGACAGTGGGAAGGATGATTGCATTGGCAACGCCATGAGGCGTATCATAAAGGGCGCCCAGTCCGTGGGCCATGGAATGGACGATTCCCAGGCCGCAGTTGGAAAATCCCATGCCGGTAAGGTACTGCCCAAGGGCCATGCCTTCCCTGCCCTCCGGCTTGTTCTCTACCGCGTCGCGCAGGCTGCGGGCAATGACCTCGATTGCCTTTAAGTTGAACATATCAGTCATTTCCCATGCGCCCTTGGTGGTGTAGCCTTCGATTGCGTGGGTCAGGGCATCCATTCCGGTTGCCGCGGTCAGGCCCTTTGGCATGGAGGACATCATTTCCGGGTCCACCACTGCAACAACAGGGATATCGTGTGTGTCCACACATACAAATTTGCGCTTTTTCTCAACATCCGTGATTACATAGTTGATGGTAACCTCTGCCGCGGTTCCGGCTGTGGTTGGAACTGCGATAATCGGGACACATGGGTTCTTGGTAGGTGCAACGCCCTCCAGGCTTCTCACATCCTCGAATTCAGGGTTGGTAATGATGACGCCGATGGCCTTGGATGTATCCATGGAAGAACCGCCGCCGATGGCAATGATATAGTCTGCTCCGGATGCCTTAAATGCAGCAACACCTGTCTGTACATTCTCAATGGTTGGATTGGGTTTAATGTTGGAATAAATCTCATATGCAAGACCAGCGTCCTCCAGCACTTTTGTCACCTTGCCGGTCACGTTGAACTTAATCAGGTCCGGGTCGGAACACACAAATGCTTTCTTGAATCCCCTTGCCTTTGCCTCATTGGCAATCTCCGCGATTGCGCCTGCGCCATGATAGGATGTCTCATTTAATACGATTCTGTTTGCCATGATTTACCTCTCCTTTTCTTATAAAATGCGTCCGGAAGTTTCCGCCGCAATGGCTTGTTTCCTTTGTTAATATTATAACAACGGCGGCATGAAAATAAAAGTGACAAACATCTCTGTCTGTCACTTTTTCTCTGTTTTTGTGCAGCTTTACTATTTTTATTGTGTACTATTACCAGTATGCTTCATTGACCGGTTTACGCTTTTTCCATGATTCCGGCACGCACCAAAATCACAGCAGTTTTAAACGTTCAAACACATTGGCCAGCTTGGGCGGCATGGCATCCACCAGTTTGGCGGACATGGCCTGGGGGGAATCCTTCATGCCTCCCAGGACCCATTTAACCGTCATGTAGACCGAACCCTGGCAGTACATTTCCAAAAGGAAATGCAGCTCCTGGTCCAGCGCCCGGCTGTCCTTCCTTGCCAGAAGGTCCGTATAAAACTGAAGGATCAGTTCAAAGTCATGCTCCTTCAGGGAGTTCCGGTCATCCGAGCGGAACGCTTCCGTGAAGAACACCTTTTCATTGACTATAAATTCAAACTTCTGGGTCAGGCTTTCCCCCACCGTGTGTCCCATTCCTATCTGTTCAAAGGATTGAAGCACCAGCTTATCAAAATACCAGTTTATCAGGTCGTATTTATCCAGGAAATTCCGGTAGAATGTCTGCCGGGTAACGCCGCAGCCCTCCACAATCTCCTTGACCGTAATCTTATCCACGGGAGCCGACTTCATGCATTCCTTCATGGAGGCTGCCAGCTTATATCTGGTTTTTTCCTGTTTGTTCCTCTCATCCACGGTATCCCCTACCCCCTTTGGATACCATTATACTAGAAATCCCCTGTGCCTGCTACCTGTTTTTGAAAATGCTTACCATTGCCTTCCACATCTGGACCAGCACATTCCACATCCTGCGCAGCGGGCTTTCTTTTGCCTTTGCCACCTCTGCGTCCACTGTCTTGGCATCATCGTCATCCACGCTGATTTCATCGGTCCGCAGGACTATCTGCAGCGTCTTTGGCGGTCTGTTCTTATCTGATGTAAATGAAACCTTTTCCGCAGACGGGTCCATGAACAGGAACCGGTTATCCGTGTCAAATTTATCCAGCTCATTGTCAATGGTGTCCTTCATGGTGCGTCCGGCCTGGCGCATGGCAGTGGTACTGTCAAATATGCTCAGACTCTTGTCTAAAAGCTCCATGCTGCCCCGCAGGCTTTCACGTGCAGCCGCGTCAAAGTCATCGCTGCTGTCCTTTAAGGTGTTCTGGACAATGGTCATGGTGCTGATGCCGTTGTTGAGTGCTTCCGTTGTCCTGGCCACCAGTTCCTTGGAATCGTCCAGGGCATCCTGTAAATCCGGATAATAGGTGTCCAGCGAATCATGGAGCGCGGTCAGGTCCTCAATGAGGATATCCAGGTTATCCACGATTTCCGCACTGTATTTGGCGGAGTCTGAAGTGTCGTCCATAAGGTTGGACATGAGGCTGGATAAATCACTGCTCTTCTTGGATATATCCATCAGCATGGACTGTCTGCCTGCCAACAGTTCCATCAGCGTCTGCATATCCACCGGGACCTCTGGGGCGCTTACAAGAGGTACATTGTGCCTTTCAATGGACGCCGGTCTTCCTGGCTTTGATGTGCCGGAAAGCCCTGCTCTTGCAATGGAACCGGAGTCCGCACCGGCAGCTGCACTGACGGTTGCTGTAAGACTGACGCCCTGGCTGGCTTTTGTGGTTACACTGCCGCCCTGATTGGCTTTTGCTGTAAGGCTGCCGCCCTGGCTGGCTTTTGCCGTAACGCTGCCGCCCTGGCTGGCTTTTGCCGTAACGCTGCCGCCCTGGCTGGCATTGCCGTCCGCACTTCCGCTTCCCTGGCTGGCATTGCTATCCGCACTTCCACTTCCTTGGCTGGTATTCCCATCCGCACTTCCGTTTCCCTGGTTGTCATTGCCGCCCGCACTTCCGCTTCCCTGGTTGTCTTTCCCGTCTGTGCTTCCGCTTTCCTGGTTGTCTTTCCCGTCTGTGCTTCCGCTTCCCTGGTTGTCTTTTCCGCCCGCACTTCCGCTTCCCTGGCTGGTATTCCCGTCCGCACTTCCGCTTCCCTGGTTGTCTTTTCCGTCTGTGCTTCCGCTTCCCTGGTTGTCTTTTCCATCTGTGCTTCCGCTTCCCTGGTTGTCTTTTCCGTCTGTGCTTCCACTTCCCTGGTTATCTTTCCCGTCCGTACTTCCGCTTCCCTGGTTATCCTTCCCGTCTGTTCCTGCGCTTCCCTGGCTGTTCCCATGGTCGGTCTTATTGTCTGTATTCCCGGCCCCATCTGAGCCCTGGCTGCCTTGATTGCCCTTGTCATTGGCGCTGTCTGCGCTGCCGGTATCCGCCCCACCTGAAGCAGTCTGGCCAGATCCGCTGCTCCCAGCCTTGTTCCCATGGGAGCGGTTTGCCTGTTCCTCCAGTTCTTCCTCATCCAGAAGGCTGATTCCTGAACCAGCGGTTGCAATTCCTGTTACATAAACCTGTTCACTTGCCTGCAGCTGGGCATCAAGGGCAATAATCTGCTGCATCAGGTCCATGAGTTCCGGGATATTTCCGGAAATCCCTTCCGCACTGCTCTTGATGTTATTCAGCCGGGTGTGCAGCTTCCTTAATGGGTCCTGCATCTCCCCCATGGTATTTACGATATCGCCCATGCTCTTGTGGATTACTTCCGCAGATTCCTTGGCTGTCTGAAGATGGGGTATCATGGTTTCCAGCTGCTGTGACACAGAGGTCAGGGAAGCCAGGGTCTGGTCATTCCCCGCCAGGATGCTGTCCTTGGAATTGCTCCATTTCTGCCTTGCGATTTCTGCTGAGTCCAGGCCTGTGCGCACCTGGCCCACGCCCTGGCGCATGTCTTCCACAGACCTGGCCATCTGTTCCAGGCTGTCATAAAGCTCATCCCCGGCATCCTGCCATGTATCCTTTGCTTCCTTTAAATCCTTGATATGCTCCAAGTCCTCCACCGTGCCCGGCATCATTGCCATGATGACCCCGGTGGTCTCAAAACTGTCCGTGCCGATACGCACCGTGTAGTCCCCATCCTCACCGGGCAGGGCCGTGAACACAACGGCGGTTGTCTCCCCCAGATTCTGGGTCTGGGAGCCTTCTGCTTCCACACTGTAGCATTTCCCCATGTCCACGGGCACAGCTACCATGAGCATCATGTTGTTGCGGTAATATTCCCCTGCATTGTCATTGGGCTCCGCCTTAATGTTAATCTCCACCAGGCCGGACGCTCCCGCCAGCTTATCGCCGTCCGTGGGGACGCCGTTCAGCTTATAGGACACATCAAAATCCCATGGCAGGGTTATCTGGCTTTTATCAAGGGCGCATTTGTAATAGAAACGCTCCTTCTGGGCCTGCGGGAAATTCCAGGTCACGGTCCCGTCCCCCAAATCAGGGACTGTCTGGTTGGACATATTGGTTACGTCCAGATAGGTGCCGTAGTCCGTAAATTCCGTCCTGCCATTAAGGTTTAAGCCTTTTACCACATTAATCTTATCCGGCCTTCCGTAATAGTCCAGGTTAATATACATGGTCTCATCCACATCCACAGCCGCCTCCGCGCCATATGCCGGCACGGCTCCGCCTGCATTGGTGCAAAGCAGGACCGCGGCCAGGCCTGCTGGCATGATTCTTTTATATCTATACCTCATCACTATCCACCTCCGCTGGTATATTCTTACTTCTGTTCCCCATGGACATCTTATTGGCAATGGTTCCCAGTCCTGCCTTTAACAGGGCCTTGCGCTTCTCATGCCGTTTCTTCAAATGCTTCTGCAGACGGTCCCACTCATTGCTGGTAATGATACGGTCAAAGAGCACTAGCAGGGCCGGCAGGACGGTCAGCACCAGAATCACGCTGAACAGACCGCCCCGTCCGATTAAATGGCCCAAATCCCCGATTGCAGCCGTGGTGGATATAAAATGTATGATATATCCGGCCAGGATGATGATGGTGCCCGATGTAAATATGGACGGGCAGGACAGCATCAGGGCTTCAATACACGCCTCCTTCTTGGGAAGGCTCTTGCGGGCAGACACATAGTTGTTGGTCAGCAGGATGGAATAATCCACCGTGGCTCCCAGCTGTATGCTGCTGACTATGATATATCCCATAAACACCATGGTGTCCCCCTGAAGATACGGCATTGCCATATTCAGGAAAATAGCAACCTCAATGGGTATCATGACTACCACCGGTATGATAAATGAACGGAAGCTGAACATGACGACCAGGAACACGCCCAACAGCGACAGCATATTTACCCTTGAATTATCCGAGGTAATGGTGGTCTTGATATCCTGTGTTGAGGGCGTCTCACCCACCAGATAGGAATCTTCCGGATAATAGCGCTTTATGATATCCTCGATTTCCCGGGTGCACCTGAACGCCTGGTCGCTTTCTGTCTTTGTCCTTATGTACACCAGCATCCTGCACGAATTCCCGGTATGAAGTTCGCTTGTGATGGAATAGGGCAGGAATTCCTCCGGTATTCCCTGGGGCAGTGTATTAGCCATGGACATCACGCTCTTTACATAAGGCAGATCCTCGATTTCATCGGACATTTCCTTTTCCAGCACCGGCGATGTGTTGGGGTACAGGGCCAGGAGCATGTTGCTCCGACCAAACATCCGGGATATTTCCTGATCATCCGCGTACACCTGCGTCCCTTCGCTGGCGCCAACCGCGCTGTTGCCATACAGGAAATCATTCATTCCCTGGGCCACGTATGCCGGAGGCGTAAGGAGCACCATGATGATAAGGGCGGCATACCGCATGCGGTACACCCATTCGCTGAACTTGCGGAAGCTTGGAAGGAAGGGGCGGTGCCTGGTCCTGTCATTCCACTGCGTAAACTTAAGTATCATGGCCGGCATGAAGAATACCACGGTAATCAGGCTGAAAATAATTCCCTTTGCCAATACCAGGCCCATGTCAAATCCAATGGTAAACTTCATGGACACCAGGGCCAGGAAGCCCACCACAGTTGTCAGGCTGCTGGCAAAAATGGAATTAATGGCAGCCTCGATGGCATTGACCATGGCTGTTTCTTCCGGCAGCCCTTTCTGCCTTTCCCTGGAAAATGCATCCAGCAGGAAAATGGAGTAGTCCATGGACGTTGCCAGCTGCAGCACCATTGCCACGTTATTGGTCAGGAATGACACGGTGCCTATGAAAATATTGGTGCCCCGGTTGAGAAGGATAGCCACGCCCATGACCAAAAGGAACAGGAAAGGCTCCGACCAGGCCGATGTGGTAAGGCACAGCACTGCGAAAATCATGATGACCGCCACCGTGAGGATCAGGTTCATCTCGCTTTCCACATTTTCCGTCAGGGACTTATTCTGGACCGCCATGCCCACATAATATCCCTTGCCGCCGGTGATGGCCTTCATCTCATCAATGGCCTGCGAAGTCTTCTTGGCCGTATCCCCTTCATCAAAGGTTATATCCATGACAGCGCATCCATCCTTATAGTAATCCTCGATATCCTTCTGGTTGATGAAGTCCTCTCCCGCATAGACATTAACCGTGCTGTCACACCACAGGATCTGGTCCACACCGTCCACGGCCTCCAGCTTATCCTTATACTGCTTTGCCTCGTACAGGCTTACATCCTTAATCATCAGCCGCGCCGTGCCGGGATATCCGAACTCCGCCTCCATCTGGTCCAGCCCGATGCAGGACTGGGCGGTTGCCGGGAGATACTCCGTCAAATCATAATTCACGTTCACAAAAAGCATGGCTATGAGGGAGAAAATGCACCCGGCCACAAATACGCTTTCAATCCATCCCTTTTTATGTATGATGAAACCGGCCAGACGGGCTGCCGGCGATACTGTCCCGGCTGCCTCCTGTCCCTTTACCCTGTGTAATCTGTTCTTAATCCTGTCAAACAGTCTCTGTCCCATGTTCCATGCTCCTTACATCACCGCATCAGTATTATCATGAAATAATGTGCCCCGTCCTTTTCCGCGTGTGCCATGCCCAGGCTGCGGTAATACTCCAGGGCGTATTTCCTGTCGCCCTTCCCGTCATACCGGTCCCCTGTCTTTGCCATCACCTTGGAAAATGCCTCCGCCCCGTCCTTACAGTTCCTAATATAAAGCTCCAGGCACGTGGCGTTCTTGCGGTAGGGAACCGTGGCCAGATAATCATTTACCGTTCCCTCGCCAGGTATCCTGTCATCCATATAACCGCCTGCCATGGCCGCGTGAAGCCGGTGGTCCGCTGCCTTGTTCAGGTTCATATCCATCTTAAAGCCCGCATAGCGGTCATACACCCGGTGCATATCCCCGTCGTATTCCTCTTCCCTGTAAGGATGTTCGTCAAAATAACGTTCCCTTTTCTCCTCATTCAGGTCGTCAAAAAGCGACTGGGTTTCCTCGTCATAACAACCTGCATCATATGCTCCGCCGCCCGAATTCTCCACCCACTGCGCAGATTCCAGGGCCCCGCCCTTAGAGAATCCATAAACCCCGTTGTCCAGGACCAGCTCCCCCAGGTTCATGCCTCCGTCCTCATGGAAGTAGTACCATTCCCCGTCCACTTCCCGCCATCCCCGGACCATTGCCCCGTTTTCATCCAGGTAGTAGGTCCGTCCGTCTGTCTGCAGCCATCCTTTCTGTAATGTGTGGTCGGCATCCATCCAGTACCAGTCTTCCCCTGATTGGTTCCATCCGGGAACCATGGAATAGGGCAGATTGGGCTGGGCTGCGGATGTGCTCTGGCCCGCGGATGTGTCCTGGCCTGCAGATATGCCCTGGCCCGCGGATTTGCCCTGGCCTGCAGATATGCCCTGGCCCGCGGATTTGCCCTGGCCTGCGGATACACGTTCCTCTGCCTCGGCACAAACCGCTCCCAACCCAGGATATATTGCGAGTACCGTGACCGACAGCAGAAGCAAAAAGCATTTTCCAACATATTTATTGTAGTACATCCTGTCATTCCTCCCTCAATCCGGAATCTGAACAAGCTAGAATCTGGCAAAATCCGTATGTATCTATATAAATCTATTATACGTCTTTTGCTCCAATAAGCAACTTCCATTTTATTAATTGACATTTGTTTATTAATTGACTATAATGGATTATACTAAGTTATGGCAAAAATACAATGATTAATTTCAAGGTTTTTGACCATTAATAAACACTATTTCATTTTTTGTCCAGGAAAAATTTGTTAAAAATATGTAAACTCCAGGGAGCCAAGTGCTCCCTATCCCTGTACACCAAAGGAGGATAAAATCATGAGTACAGAATCCATGGACCGAAGGGTCCGGAAAACCAGAAGACAGCTGCGTGAATGTCTCATTTCATTATTAAAGGAAAAGAAGGTCCAGGATATAACGGTCCGGGAACTGACGGACATGGCTGATTTGAACCGGGGCACTTTTTATCTTCATTACAAGGATGTGTTCGACCTTCTGGAAAAGACCGAAACCGAACTTCAGGACGAATTTAACCAGCTGGTATTAAAGCACGATGCCGTGGATCTGAAGCAGAGGCCAGCCGTGATTTTCAATGAAATCTACACCCTTGTATATGAAAATGCCGACCTGATAGAAATCCTGCTGGGTGAAAACGGCGATTTGAACTTTGTGAACCGGCTGAAGCAGCTGATCCGTGAAAAATGCCTGAAGGACTGGATGGAAGTATTCCGCTCCGGCAACGCGGCTGCTTTCGACGCATTCTTTTCCTTTATCGTGTCCGGCTGCGTGGGCATTGTCCAGTACTGGCTGCAGACAGGGCTTAAGGAAACGCCCATGCAGATGGCCAGGCTGACGGAACAGATCATCACCCAGGGGATTGGGGTCCTGGAGATTGACCCTTATGCCTGACATATATCTATCAGACGGGTATCGGAGGATGACAGACAGTAATGCCGGAGCATTTTCAGCGCCAGGTAATACCAGACAGTAATGTCAGGGGAAGTTCAGACGAAAAATTGTCAAAGCAAGTTCAAGCAAGGCCAGATGAAAAATCCGGATGAATTTTCTTCCATGTTATGATATGATGGTAAACGTGTAAAATTCATTTATGACAGGAGTATTTCATGGAATCTAAGAATCTATATACAATAACAGCCACGGTCCGTATCAAAAAAGGCCAGGGACGCACGTTAAAGGCTGGCGGGGCGTGGATTTACGACAATGAGATTGATGCCATTACAGGGGAATTCCGGAACGGGGAACTTGTGTCCGTGGAAGACTTTGACGGTTTCTTCCTTGGACAGGGTTTCATTAATACCAACTCCAAGCTGACGGTGCGTATGCTGTCCAGGAAAAAGGGCACGGTCATAGACGATGCCTTTATTGAAATGCGGGTAAGGAATGCATGGGAATACAGGAAGGCCACTGTGGACACATCCAGCTGCCGGGTCATATTTGGCGAAGCCGACTTCCTTCCCGGCATTGTCATTGACAAATTCTCCGATGTGTTGGTTGTGGAATCACTGGCGCTGGGTATTGACAGGCTGAAACCCGTGATAGTGGACATGCTCAGGAAGGTCCTGTCCGAGGACGGCATAACCATCCGCGGCGTATATGAAAGAAGTGATGCCAAGGTACGGCTCCAGGAAGGCATGGAGCGGTACAAAGGATTTATCGGCGAACCATTTGACACCAAGGTGGAGATTGCGGAAAACGGCGTCTGCTACATGGTGGATGTGGAGGACGGCCAGAAGACAGGTTTCTTCCTGGACCAGAAGTATAACCGTCTGGCCGTGCAGAACCTGTGCAGGCGCATCCTGCCGGACAGGGTATTGGACTGCTTCACCCACACGGGTTCCTTTGCGCTGAACGCCGGACTGGCCGGTTCTAAGGAAGTACTCGGCGTGGACGCTTCCCAGCTGGCCGTGGACCAGGCCAGTGAGAACGCACGGCTCAACGGGATTGGGGACAGGGTGCATTTTGAATGTGCGGATGTGTTCGACCTGCTGCCCAAGCTGGAACAGGAAGGCCAGAAGTTTGATGTGGTAATCCTGGATCCCCCTGCATTCACAAAGTCCAGGAATTCCATTAAGAACGCGGTAAAGGGATACCGTGAAATCAATCTCCGCGGCATGAAGCTGGTAAAGGACGGCGGCTATCTGGCCACCTGCTCCTGCTCCCATTTCATGGACCCGGAACTGTTTACAAAAACCATTCGGGAAGCTGCGGGAAACGTCCATAAACGGCTGCGTCAGGTGGAATACCGGACCCAGGCCAGCGACCACCCAATCCTTTGGGCAGCAGATGAGAGTTATTATCTGAAATTTTATATTTTCCAGGTTTGTGATGAGAAGTGATGGGAAATGATAGAATCTGCATAATTCTACTGGGATATGCATAGTTTTATGGAATGTGGATAGATTATAGTAAGGGTATCAGGTTAGCGGGTTGTCTGCCGGCCTGGTACTTTTTTGGTGTATTTGATACTTTTTTGCTTGTTTTAGGTTTTATTGTTTATAGATTCTAAAAGCCCTTTTTTGGGGGACTTGTGGTGTATCGCAGGTGTATTTATGTTGCTCCATGCAGCATTTATACTGACCTATGAGGCATTTATATTGGCTTATGTTGCATTTTATATTGGCTTTTGCAGCATTTTATATTGCCCTATACTGTATTTTATATTGCCCTAGGCTCCATTTATATTGTCCTAGGCTCCATTTTATATTGCACTATGCCGCATTTATATTGCTTTCATAATAGTCGCTTAACAGCTGTATTCCTGAAATGGAGGTTATATGTTCTGGCTGATTATCATTATACTGCTTCTTATTCTTGTTGCATTTGCCCTATATTGCTGCGCCTGTAATACAACTCCATATGACCGTGAAGTGGACGATGAACAGCAAATGGAATATCTGCGCCAGTACAAAGAAAGTCATGGGACGCTGCGAAACAGGAAGGATAAATAAATCTTTTTGAATGGATTGTTTTATTCATTTGTTTTATTCATTCGTTTTCCCGTCTCCGTGGTAGATTCTCTTTGAGCCGGCCAATATTGTCAGTATTGTCATATGTTCAAAATCCATTATTCATTTGCAAAATAATAATCCAGACAGTATTTTAAACATTATCCATACTAATTTGATTTCCGGAACCGGAATAAACCAAACAAGGCCCCAACTCCTGCGCCTATGGTATTCATCAGAATATCATCCACCTGAAAATGCCCGCGCTGGGTCAGAAGCTGGGTTATCTCTATGGTAAGGCTGAGACAAAAACCAGCAAATACGCAGACCGGTATGCGTCTCAAACATTTCCACATCTTGGGAACCAGAAAACCAAAGGGGATGAACAGAAGGATATTCTCAATAACATAGGCATTGTCATGAGGTCCACCCAGGGTCTCAAACAGCGTCAGGCTGATTCCTGTCCTGGAGCCCGGTTCGCGCTCAAATATGGTTATGATGAATATCATGACAAAGTAGATGATGCAGAGAATGCTTAAAAAGGTCCTTCTCCTGTTCCGTGAAAAAACCAGCAGGACGCCGCCTATTAAAATACCTGCTGCAAGTGCAATGGGTAAATACTTTAATTCTATTAATATGTCTTTCAGGATGTACATCCAAGTCCGTTGAGATAAAAGGTTCAATCGTAACTCCTAACGAAAAAATCATATCATGAAAATGCATCCGCCCACGCTTCGTTTTCCTGTCAACATCATTGCAGGCCAATGCCTTTTACTTACTATAGTTCCTGGTACCGGATATGTCAAGAAAGTCCTGAGTTAAAACCTGGAATCCGGAACTAAAACCGTGACAAAAGACCATGATTAAAACTTACGTTAAACTTGATGTTTCCATGGTTTTTGGTAAAATGACGGGAGGGGGGGGACTTATTGTCCCATACAAATGATAGAGAGCGAGGTACCTCAATGCAGGATACAAATGATGAAATAGAAATCTATATACCTGACCTTCTCCATTCAATCTGGGACCTTCGCTGGATTATCTTATTCCTTATGGTGCTGGGAGCCCTGGCCGGCACTGCCCTTTCCCTGGACGGAGGGACTACTTATGAAACCAGGGCTTCCATGATTGTAAATGCCCGGAATACCAATGATGTCTATCAGAACGGGACCCCTGTCCCCAAAAATGAGGATATACAGCTTGCCAGGAACCTTGTGAAAACCGTACAGCTTCTGGCAACCAGCAACCGGGTGCTGGAATTAGTCCTGGACACGGATGAATATAGGGATATATCCCTGGAACAGTTAAAATCAGGCATTAACGTGACCATAGAGGATGACACGTCCTTTATGCAGCTTACCCTGCACTGGGAAAATCCACATGAGGCAGTGGACTTACTGAACCGTCTGATGAAGGTGCTTCCAGATGTCATGCTGGAGGTAATGGGTATCGGCTCTGTCAGCGTCATCGATACCCCGGGGCATGCCACAGGCGTCCCATCCGCCTCATTCCGGAATACAGCAATCGGAACAGCTTCCGGGCTGCTTTTTGGCTGTGTACTGGGCACTGTTTACTACCTGTTCATCCCCAAAATCCGCAACAACAGTTCCCTGGAGGCCCTGGGCCTTGATATAATCGGGGAAATACCTTACATCGACTCCAAAAAGGAAACCGCCGATGGATATCTTGACAGCAAAAACCTGCCGCAGGAATATCAGGTGGCTTACGGACGCATGGCAGCAGTATTCCGCTATCTCACTGAAAAAGAAAACCAGCAGGTCATTGCCGTTACCTCCAGTGTCCCGGGAGAAGGCAAATCAACCGTTGCCTACAATCTGTCCCTGCGTCTGACCGAACTTGGATGTAAGGTGCTGCTTCTGGATTTTGATTTCAAAAAAGGCGTGCTTTACCAACTGGCCAGAAACCACAAACCCAAGGATGGTGACAAACGCACCCAGCCCCGGACAGGCGAAAACTTAAGGCAGCAGGTGGAGCGGATGTATAATGGGATTTATACCATACAGGGATTCAATCAGGAAAACATTTTCCATGCCGACAACCAGGTCTTCCCCACCATCCGCGCCATGAAGGATACCTATAATTATATCATCATCGATACCCCTCCGGTGGGTACCCTTTCTGACGTACAGCAGATGCGCGGTCTCATGGACTGCGTGCTTCTGGTGGTGCGGCAGGACTGTGTGTTGCGCAGCTCCGTGGAAGAATCCCTGGAATTTTTGAAGAAATCAGGGATTGCTGTGGCGGGTGGGATATTGAATTGTAAAACGGGGATTATGGGGGGTGGGTTGAAGCATGGGAGGGGGAGAAATGGGCCGTCGCTTTGAATGGAGGATGGCTTTTTGGTTTTTCTTATAAAAGCAAAAACGGGAATTTTTTTGGTTGCGGGTAGGTGGGGGTGGATTTCTTAATGTCCATTGGGGTTAGCATAATTATGAAAATTATGATTATCTGGTGACTTATTTTTATAACAGTATTTATGAGTAATACATTTGGTTTTTATAATATGAAACATTTATTATTGGATAAAACCCGGAAAAAATATTTATATTCCAAATATTAGTTTCATTTTTTAATGTTTTTAATGTTTTTTAATCTTGGATGTTTTTGCGATAGAATTAATCGAATTTAATTCTTTACCTCGTAACTCCCCGGCCGAGACCGTTTCAAAGTTTGTGTAAACTCAAAAAACTGAAATAGGATAAGTTGATAGTTGCGAAGGGCAAAGCCATCTTTCTGGGTCTTTCCCTTTGTTTGTATTATAATACGGATTCTTGGTATGTCAAGCAGGGCGGCTCAGGCAACCCGTCAGCCGGCCCACACCGCTTATAATCAGGACAACCGTTCTTCAAAAAATATCTCCGGCTGCGAATGGATTTGCCCCCAATCCTAAAAGGTACCCCGTCCATTTCTTCATAATATCCATCTTGTGAGATATAGCATTTTTAAAAGGCTGTCATCGGATGGGAATACCGTCTTGGATTTCGTCACCTTTCGCAGCTGACGGTTAAATCCTTCAATGGTATTTGTCGTATGGATTAGGCATCTGATTGTCTCTGGATACATAAAATAGGTGGATAGATATGTCCAGTTATCACGCCAGGACTAGGCGATTTTGGGATATTTCCCACTCCATTTTTCATCAAAACTGTCCCATTCCGATAAGGTGGTTTCCTCGGTCGGTGCCGCATACATTTTCTTCAAATCGGCCATCCGGGGTTTGATTTCTTTGTAGGAGACAAAACGGGTGGTATTGCGGATTTGATGGATGATGCACTGCTGGATTTCTGTCTGGGGATAAACGGCTTCTATCGCCTGTGGGAAACCAGAAAGCCCATCGATGCACGCAATCAGGATATCCTCTACACCCTGGTTCTTTAATCCGTTCAGAATAGAAAGCCAGAATTTGGCGCTTTCATTCTGCCCAATATACATACCAAGGACATCCTTCCTCCCGGACATATCAATCCCTATGGCGATATACACGGCCTACTTTACGATAGGCAGGAGAGGGTACCCGATATGGGATTTTCCGCGACAGGGAACTGCCATTACTGGCCAAGCTACCGGCTACCCCTCATGAACTGGCGGAATGGAAACAAGCCACCGTTCATTTCAATTATCACATATCCGTTGACGGGATGCCATACTCCGTCCCTTACGGATTCATCAAACGCAAGGTGGATGTCCGGATAACCGATACCGTTATTGGGATTTTTCACAATCACAACCGCATTGCCTCTCATTGCCGCTTATTTGGACGAAAGGGGCAGTACATCACCGTTACGGAACACATGCCGGACAATCATCAGGAATACCTGGAGTGGAACAGTGACTGATCCATAAATAGGCTGGGCAGGATAAAACGGAATGGAGACACAGGTCTCCGATGCTGTAGCAACTCATAACAAGTACGCCATCACCCACGCTGACTATTACAGGAGGTAAGAACCATGACCAACCAGGGCACGATTGACAAACTTATTGGAATGCGCCTGACTTCCATGTCAGATGGCTTTGTCACACAGATGAATGACATGAAGATGAAGAACGTCCCGTTCGAGGGCCGTTTTGGACCTCTAGTCGACATCGAATACAACAACCGCAAGAGCAACAGCCTGAAGCGCCTCATCAAAGGTGCCAGTTTTGACCAGCCAGAGGTACGATTCAGCACTGAGCGAATAAATGTAACCTATTAATTGGCGTCCCCATCCTGGAGATTCGCTTTTCCAGGATGGCGGCTCCGCCGCACATATATCGGTTTCCTTTTGCCCGGACTGACGGTTTCCAGTCCTCCGGACAGGCGGTTTCACCGCACTGGTATATCCACCGGGCTGGTGGTAAAAAACTGCCCGAAATACTCACATATCTCGATTTAAAGAAAAACACTCATAAACTTCATGTCTTTATCACACTTAATAGTCCAGATAACACATTATATTCATAGTTCCTATATGTAATAAATACTGATATTGTAATAATACATAAGTATGCCAATCCACCAATTACTGCATTTGGTATTAATAATCCACAGAACAAATAAGTTCCAACAGAAAAGAATATTAACAGATTCTCGGCAAGCTTACTTTTAATATCTTGATTCCTAAAAAAGCATATTATATACCATACCATTGCTGTACACAAAGTTGCAATCGCGAAAATCTCTATTGTTTTGGAGATAAAATAATAAGCTAACAAATCTGTAATTACTGCTATGCCTAGAATAAATAACATTTGATAAAAATAATATTTTTGTTCATGATTTGCTTTATATAAATTAACATATATGGCTTTTATTACAAAATAGAAGGCATGAGCAGCGATTAAGAAGAATAAGCTCACTATAGAATTTTCGTATTTGTTCAGCCATATTTGAATTATTAATTTTACAGGAAACGATATAGAAATTATATATATACTAATAATTATACAACTGGTTTTCATTTTTTTTATATTTAGTACATTCTTCTCTTTACATAAATAACTGTAGAAAGCTATTGTTATTGCAGAAACACAAATATTAAAAAGATTTTCAATACTCACAGCAAAGGAATAATATGAAAAATCTTTCAGTGTTAAAAATATTTGAATACACCATCGATCTATACTCACAATTAAAACTGATGCTAAATTACCTAGTAATAAAGAGATGCCCGTTTTTATATTTAAC
>ERZ808029.551-NODE-551-length-19557-cov-66.997279_pt1 | contig 19557 bp, 18 predicted proteins | sample MGYA00380185_ERZ808029 | MGnify/ENA primary metagenome ERZ808029 (study PRJEB31490, sample SAMN06133404) | mouse gut metagenome | isolation source: M2_3 | host: mice | place: China: Chengdu | collected 2015-05 ... | reverse complement strand
CAGAAGATGTAGGACGTCTACCGATTACTGTCACTTCGGGTAACGAAAAACCGGCACCAAAAAGATCGTCTTTAACAAAGGTGTTATTTTCAAGAATTTCCGTATTCGTTTCGCGGTCATGATTAAACAGAGAGCCTGAAGAACGGGTACGAGTCAGTACATCATCCGGAAAATTATGCAAATATCCAACAGGGACTCTCCGGGCACCATCAATAATCCGTAATATTTTTAAATGTTCTTCCAAAAAGGAATCAAAGCCGGAGTATTCCTCAGGAAGTCTTACCATGTACAAATAAACATCATTCGAAGCGCGTGCTATTATTAAATAAGAGCATGTATCAGCTGTTATATCCACTACAGGGACGTAATATGAAACTGTATCGCTCCGCTCCCTTATAATCTGCGCAGCATCCCAGTCCGGATAAGCGTAAAGGTTCCGTAAATCCGGATTAATATTTAAAAATTCATTTAACTGATTACCAGCAACCTGCATTGTCCATTTTTCCTTATCCTGTTTCTCCTGTTGAGGTTCCTGTTCTTCATAACATGAACAGAGAAACAGAAAGGGAAGTATTGTAGCAATAGCATACAATAACCTTTTTATTCTCATATAAAACAAATTATTAATTAATACTACAAATCTTAATACAAGCGCTTGATATTAATAATACAATTCATGTTAAAACCATACTCAAAGCAAAGCGCAAAAAGAAGTTAAAACCTTATGACTCTTTTAATAGACACAAAATAGCGTTAACATAGATTTATTATAAAGACAGACATATTACATCAGTTCCTTATTGGACGAAAGCAACATTATCTAAACAGTAAATGATAGCATACTCTCTTAAACGGAGAAAGGGGCCGGATAAATATTATCAGCCGGACAAGTACCAGAAAACGTACAAATAGACATTATCTTTCCCTAAAATATCCAAGTCAGCAAATCAAATGCCGCAATGCTTTGTTAAGGTACAACTCAAATGAAATAAAATGATGAAAAGAAAACTTGAAATACATAAGATTGACGTATCCAGCAGTTTGCCGATCCCATACGCCGATGAAGGTATACGGGCCGGTTTCCCGTCACCGGCACAAGACTATATGGAGCAAGCCATAGATCTGAATAAAGAGCTAATCAAACATCCGGCCAGTACATTCTTTGGACGTGTAGTAGGCGATTCGATGCGGGATGAAGGCATAGAAGAAGGAGACATTCTGGTCATCGACAAATCACTGGAATTACAGGATGACGACCTTGCCGTGTGTTTTATTGATGGAGATTTTACTGTAAAGCGGGTACGAATTGAACCTAATGCCGTCTGGTTAATACCGGCGAATCCGAAATACTCCTTGATTAAAGTAACAAAGGAGAATGAATTTATCGTCTGGGGAATAGTGACCTATACCATCAAAAAGAACAGGAGAAAAAGATAATGTTTGGACTAATGGACTGCAATAACTTCTACGCAAGTTGCGAGAGAGTGTTCAATCCGGCTTTGAACGGTAAGCCGATCGTTGTTTTAAGTAATAACGACGGATGTGTTATTGCCAGAAGTAACGAAGCGAAAGCATTGGGGATTAAAATGGGAGTTCCGGCTTATCAGATCAAAGATGATATTCAGAAATATGGTATATCTGTCTTTTCATCGAACTATACGCTATACGGCGACATGTCCGGACGCGTGATGTCCATACTGGCAGAACAAGTGCCGGAAATGGAAGTATACAGTATAGACGAAGCATTTCTTAACCTGGAAGGGATTCGGGATATTCAGTCACTCGGAACAGACATCATAAACAAAGTAATCCGCGGAACCGGCATACCTGTTAGTTTGGGTATCGCCCCAACCAAAACACTCGCAAAGGTCGCCAATAAATTTGCAAAGAAATATCCTGCTTACAATCGTTTATGTATCATCGATACAGAAGAAAAGCGCACCAAGGCTCTGCAGCTTACTGAAATTGGAGACATCTGGGGGATCGGTCACCGGCAAGTTGCCAAGTTAGAAAAGCAGGGAGTCAAAACAGCCTATGACTTTACCGAGTTGCCCGAATCTTGGGTGCGTAAGAACATGACTGTAGTCGGAGAAAGGACCTGGAAAGAACTTCAAGGCATTTCCTGTATTGATATGGAAACCACACCACCGGCCAAAAAGCAGATATGTACAAGTCGGTCATTCGGCAAGATGGTGGAGGACATCGATACAATGTCGGAAGCAATCGCCACTCACGCTTCTACATGCGCAAAGAAACTCCGACAACAGAAAGGCTATGCAATGTCACTAATGGTATTCATCCATACAAATAACTTCCGTAAAGATTCACCACAATATTGGAGGAATACAGTTGTACATCTTCCAGTACCGACCAATGACACATTAGAAATTGTACATTATGCACTGGCCGGGCTAAAAACGATTTTCATGCAAGGCTATCAATATAAGAAAGCCGGAGTTATTATCACCGAAATAACCGATAGCACCCAATTGGGACTGTTTGATTCAGTAGATCGCGAGAAACGTAAACGTCTTCAACAAACAATAGATAAGATAAACGGTAAACACAGCCGACTCGTCAAATTAGCGATTCAAGGTACAGGGAGGAATTGGAAGCTTAAACAAAAACAGCTATCAGGGCATTATACCACTGACATCAATCAGATTATAAGCATTAATTGTACTTACCCAACTGCATGTCAACGAAAACAATATAGCTGAACTTTCGTAAGACGGAACAAGCACTTTAGATAGAATCCGATACATAACCTACCTGGAAAATTGTACTGTTCCGCATATAATTTGAGAGAAATATTGTGAAAGAAAAAGGCTGCTTAACGTATCGTCTCATCCATCCAAAAAGAAGAGTCATTCATGATATGAAAGAGTTTCCCTCTTTTCTGAAAATAGTCCGGATGCGACAATATCTTCTCTCTTAACTCATCAGCGCTATCCAAGCTTTCTATCTGATTATCAAAAAGCATATTAGCAGACACATAAGTTTTGACACAGAGATAATCCAACTCTTTTATTACGACACCAAAGAAAATTCCGGTCTTAGTATACCCGACAAAACCCTCATGTCCTTTATTAGAGCCTTCTCTGAAATCAAAAGTAAAGAGACCGCTATTTAAAAAGAAATATTTTATTTGTTCATCAAAAGAAATCCCTTCTAAGCCGTTGGGTATTAGCTGACGCTCCCGATACCTTTTCCAAAAATGAGGTTTAAAGTCAATTATAGACAGATTACTATATATATTTTTAGGATAAATAATTCCCATACCCCAATTTTCATATTTAAGGTAAGGGACAATACCGGGACATTTTCTCTCGTTACGATAACGAGCCAACATTATCACATTCCACATATTACCCGATGACGATTTCCATGAAAACTGATGTATAACCGGAAATAGGACAGCTTTAATAAACTTTCGGTAGTTACTAGCCTTATTATCCAACATTTTTTCATAAAAAGCCGGATAGTCATTCTTTATTTCTTTACACACCTCTTCGGTGGTCATGGTTGGGACAAGCATCGCATACAAATTTGGACAAAGATAAAAATTAAAATTCGTTCTTATACATTTTTTCACATTTTTCTTATCACTTTTTTTAATTATAGCCACCCGTATGTTTTACCTTAAAAAAACACCAACAATAAAAAAGTAATAATAGTAAAGAAGATGAATTATAATCAGAAACAGACCTTTAACCATTATTCATGGTTATTACTTATTTAGACAACGGATTAGCTAAAAAATATTGGGTAACTTTACTTTTATTATAAAACTGCAGAATCTTATTATCATTCAGTTTATCAGGGTCAATTCCACCATTACGATATTTCGCGTTTTCCGGCTTATGAAAACCTAACAGATTCCGATCCGTATATGGCAGCCAATCATTCCCTCTCAAATAAGTATGTAGTTGCCACATGAACTCGGTCCATCCCACTCCACCGGAAGCATAAGTCATGTTACTAGAATGACCATATCCCATACAGTGCATAAATTCATGTGTAATTGATTCCCAACCGCTAAAAGAAGCATAATGACCATAATAATTCCAGTGAGTTACTCCCCACACGTTTCCTCCGCCCAAACCGCCAACAGAGGGTTTAGATCGTCCACAAACAAAGTTATGCGATTGTTTGAAACGTTTTTCTTCTGATAAATACTTTTCCGATGTGAACTTAACACGGTTATTATCATAAAGTTCTCCACCAAATATCTTACTAAAATTTCTCATGATAAAAGCATACTCGGGAGTAGTCATCATATAGGCATAATTTGTAATAATGACCACCCACTCACGTGCATAGATGGCACTCAACTCTCGCCATGAACCACTTTCATACCCCGGTTTCCAATCATAATTTGAAAAAGAAATATTCCACTCCGCATCTATTTTAGAAAGCATTTCAAAATGCTTGTCATCGCTAAGTAAACGAAATTTCATTCTCTTTTCGTTCAGGCTCGAAAGGGACAGAGTATCCACACCGTTATCCTTTTTATATATGAAATTTCCATTGATCAACGATGGCTTAAATTCAAATTGTGAGAATCCCGGTATGGAGTCCAGATAAGCAATAGGAACATACTGGGAACCACCTTCTACATAGACTTCAAGTGTGAGATCATAAACCGTCTTGGCGGAATAGCTGGTAATTGAAAGCAATTGATCATTTGCTTTTCTAATTTGAAAAAGTTCATTCACTCTGAAAGAGCGCTTGCTCTTATCAGTTACAACTGAAGTAGGTTCTTCAAGAGACAATATTTTCCGGGCATATTCAGCCGGAATTTTATCGTACGTAACTGTATCGATCTTAAAACCGGGATCATCTGATGTCATCAGATTACGCGTAACGGAAGTTGGAGGACCTTGGTCAATATCCATTTCATCGCAAGAGAAGACAACACACAATAAACATAACGAGAAAAAACTAATAATACATTCAGAAAAATTTAAAATCATTTTCATACTCAATTGTTTTTAAAGATAAATATATAATTAAAGGTCTGTTTTTTTAAAATCCGAACATTCTTACACTTTTAATTCCTTTATACTATAAAAACATTTGAAGCAAGGGGCATACTAACCCAAAAGAGGTTAAATAAAAAGGTAAAAAAATAAATAATTTTATTAGTAGTTTTAAAATAAGATACAATCATGAAGTGGTTGTAAATCAGCATCATCTTACTACTGATAAAAATGAAATCTAATATATAATTAGATGGAAACCTTGTAATCTAAAGAATATTATAAAAAGAAAGGCGGCCTGATAAGCCGCCATATCCGTTTTACAACGGTACTAGAAACATCGATACCGCTACTATATCCTATTTAGCTTCTCAGGATTTACTTCTGAAAACACTGAACAGGCCCCCGGTGATCCATACGGAAAAGACAAATGGTGCCGTTAAAGTCACTATGCCCATATGCATACCCGTTAACTGCAGAACGATAGACAGTATGATAGAAAATATCGCTTTGACTACTCCGATGCCTGTCTTATCTCCCAAGGCTATGGCACAAAGCACTCCGTTATATCCTAATAATCCCAAATTCCATGCAGCAAGATCAGTATGTGGATATAAAATCATAAATAAAGGAAGTATTGCACCGGTCAGTGTATACAGAGCATTCATACGAGAATTAATCAGGATCCCTAAAAGAAAAAATAATCCCGAAAGTATATTTCCCTGAAACATCACCTGACCGATATTTAAGCAGAATGAACGGAAAATATCCATTGTTAGTTCAGGCTTTTCCAACGATGAAGATAACAGTAAAGAAGGGTATAGATAATGACACCCAACAAGCAGAAGCCATACAACAAAAATAAAGGGTGCTGTCAGTCCCGATACTCTGTTCTGATAACGAAAACAACGCGCAACCCATGTGGAGAAAACAGAGCCTGAGATAAGCAATAATATAGATGTAACATTGATTTCCATAAAGACTCCAATTGCAATACCGACCAATGTCCCATTAAAACCATACAATCCGTTACGAATATCCTCCTTATCATATCCGGATAATGAAGCTGTCAAAGTGCTAACGACTGTACCGAGTACAGATAAAACTGCGAGCTGCCATGAATTAAAAGCAATTCCTAATAACATCAACCCACCGGAGAGAGCATTATTCTGAAACATCACTTGCCCAATTCCACGACCTAATATTAAAATGTTTTTATACATATGTAATTGTTTTTATGCTGCAAATGTATATAATGTCAGCCGAAAAACAAAACAGGGATATTTATCACGGAAATAACATTTTAAGAATCAACATCTTACAAATAGAGGCAGCCTTATCGGGGCCGCCTCTGTTCATAAATACAAAGTACATTCGAATCTTTTATTCCGTCTTTAATCCTTTCTTGTCCAGATAGGCTTTAAACTGATGCAGATATTCGTCTGATGGTCCGTCAAAGAATGAAACACCGGATGCACCGTTATCAAATGCTTCATCCAATGCTTTCTCAAAATCGTTCTTTATATCGGGAAACATCAGTCCGGCATACACTTTCGCACGTCCGTCAACGGTCTTAACACTCTCTTGAACCGAACGCCCGATCCATTCCGGTCCTTCGTAATAAAAACCATTATAGATCATCGGGAAATAAGCATCCAGCGACCAGTTACCCCAATCCTGACGCACCATTTTCTTGGCCATAGAAGGACCGGGGAATACAGCAGCAGAAATTGCTTTCCCATCGGCTTTCACCGCTTTTGTAATTTGGTCGACAACACGACTGATCGCATCCAAGCGGAAATTGATCCATGACTGATCTTCCATCGGGTACTTTAACTCCAACGGATCACGCCCTGTTTGTTCTTTAAATTTAGTACGGCAAACATCACAATAGCAATAATCATATTCAGGATGTTCACTTGTCTGTTCTATTCCATAATTTTTCCACAAGCTGACAGGCAGAACTACATCCGGGAAACGAACATAGTCCAAATGTACTCCATCTACATAGGGTAAATGAGCTATCTTCACATAATCATCTGCCAAATATTGGGCCACTCCTTCATGGTTGGGACAAAGAAAACGGTAATAATCCACATAAGCAGGCTTATCATGCGTAGACTCCCCCTTACGATTCACCGCAAACCAATCGGGATGTACGTTGAGCAATTCGGCACGATTCATTGTCCACTTCCAGAAATGAGCTTCAAGACCGGCTTCCTTACACATGCGGTATAGGTTTTCATCATATCCTTCAAACATCACCCCGCTGATGCCGCACTCTTTAAGCAGGGCAAACCATTGGCGGTAATCCGTTTCACTTTTACTCTTATTTATACGTGTCCACACCCAGTTCTTCACTTGACGCGGAGCAACCTTTTCTGTCCAAAACCGTCCCTCATTATTAATGATGTAACGTCTGCCTTCACCCGGAACAGTAATGGCTATTTGATATGTATTCCAAGTGGCTTCAACCGAGATTTGCGCACCTTGCGGGAGACCTTTCAATTCGGCATCTGTCAGGAAGAAATCCTGTTCCGTACGCAGATAATTTTTCTCTTTCGCATACCTTTCCTGTTGTACATAGAACATAGCCCAAAGCAGTTTATACACAGAAGCATTATACGGTAATGCAAAAGTATGTTCGGGTGTTCCTACTTTCTCGGCAGCAAAAAACAAATATCCCCAACGATCCGGCATATGCATATCAACTTTTCCGGTAGGTGTCCAAACCCAATTTTCTTCAGGTCCTCCTGCCTTCAGCCATTGTACACGTGAAAAATTAATTCGCCAGCAATTACCAGCTTTCAATGGATTATTGAAATTCATAGTCAATGCTTTATGTGGAATAGCCATCTCCACACTCCAATATTTATCTTTGTCTTTCGACTTATTCAGCGTACCTTCGCGATGAATGGCCAACTTTAATCCCGGACAATCCCATTGTACCATAAAGTTTCCACCAGACCGATAAGGCCTGTCCAGCATTAGGTCGAATATGACCCCACGCGCGTTGGTTTCTATTTCAAAATAGTTGTGCCCGTCCCAGTCAGGATCTATGAAAACCTCAAAATCATTATCATAATAAATAATAGTATCCCGCTGTGTAAGACGTGCCTTGATATCATCCTCCTGCAACATCGCCCCTATATAAAGATATTCATCGTCCCACAGCATCTTGGCCGTAGTTTCATATTTAGGTGTAGGAAACCCCTCCCCGCTGATATCTACAAACGGAGCTGTCGGTTTTGCCTTCTGCCACGAAACTTCATCCAGTTTACCATCTATTTTCAGTTTACCATCCGTACGATAACACACATATGAACGAGGTTCAGTCAGGAAACGCCCGTATTTCTGAAAAATACTTTGTGCACCGACAGGCAAACTAAAAAAGAAGAAAATAAGAAAAGAAAACTTCATAGCTAAAAAAACAGGTTGTATTTGCTTCATTATTGATTAATTTTAGTTACAGTTTCAAAGATATGAATTATTCTGAAACCTATAAAGAATTCAACCTATAATTATAATTGCAATGAAGCGAATCATAAAACATAGAACACAATGCTTTTATTTCATAGCCAAAAGATTTCTCAAAAGCCGGAAAATTATAAAGAAATGTCCCTCGAACACATCTCCCTGGCTTTTTGTACTGATGAAACTAAAACGCCCCGGCTCTTTCGAGTCGGGGCCTGACATAAATTAAGTTGTGTGCTTTCTTCAAAGATTGGGAAACTATCTATTCAGTATATTCCCTCTTTCATTCAAGAATACAGCCTGTTCATGAAAATCACTCGACAATATAATCACTTTGTAGAGTTTACCCTCCGAACGACTATAAGCAATAAAAGCTTCTTTAATCAGTGCTCCTTCGCAGGATAACTCATCAATCACCGCTTCTGGAAGATTATTAACCTCAATAGGTGTAAAGTCTTCCCGCGAATCTCTTTGTTCCACTTTCGGGGACTTTTTCTTTAGAGGTTCATCTGCTTTTGCTACTGAAAATCCCAATCCCATTACTATTACCAATGCTACTAATACCTTTTTCATAATTCTTGAAAACTTAATTGTTCTAGATCTACTAACTATAACTAAACATCTGAATATTGTTATGCAATGCACATGCCAGACTTGTGTAGATCCGGATTAGATCTTCATTTTCAAAGAATTATATTATAACAGCCTTTATTGAAATAGTGGAATACGAAGAAATATTCCACATTTTCTGTAGAATTTTTCCACAGAAATCAAGTGGGTTACGTACTTTTGCGAAGTTACTTAGGCATCCCCGTACCTCATTTCTCCTCCAGCTTCTCCCTGATACGATAAAGACGAGTTATAGCCGGATTGTAGAAAGCATCGGGATAATGGGCCCTGATACACGATAAATCAGATTCTATACAAAGTTTTACATCAAAAATACGCTCCGCTTTACTCAGTTCCAGTTCCTGAGGCAACTGTGCAGTCTGTGCCCATTCCATTAATTCTTTCACACTCTGTTCGTCAAACTTATATTCCATCTTACTCTTGTTTTTCCGCAAATTTACAACTTAAAGGGCATAAAACAAAGCACCCTCCTCATTTCCTCCCGGTTCAATCCCTACTTATAGTGATTGCTTTCTTCACAATACCTAAATCGAGTGATTGCCCCGCAACACAGAACCAGCTATCTTTGCCAATACATTAATTAGTCATAATTATTACGTAAGTCACATTTAAGTGAGATAAGCCAATCCGGCCGAAGTGATTCTCCCGGATTCCATTTTGTTGAGTTGTTATTTTAATTATCATACTGTTTAATTGTTGTATGTAAATAACGTATTCAAATAGAACGAAAAACGTCCGGCCTGTGAAGGTCGGACGTTTTTTTTATTTCTTATCTGCGAATGACTTTTTCAGCAGCTGCATTATCCATAAATAGTTCCACGTTATCGGCATGATGCGCTATATAGGCGGCCGGTCCGGTATCTCCCGAATAGAAGATATCTTCTACAACCGGACTTTTCACCCTTCCTGTTATCAGGAAGATAATCCTTCGAGCATTCAAAATCGGAAGTCCTGTCAAAGCTATTCTCTTTTGACCGTTATTCGGATTAAAATTCGCCTCATATATATGATCAGTTGAAAGCAATTCCTCCTGTCCGGGAAAGATAGACGACGTATGTCCGTCATTACCCGCTCCCAACAGCACTACGTCAAATACCGGGAACTCATTCTCCACCGGCACTTCTTTCATCACCAGCTTCGAATAGCGGGCAGCCTCCTTCTTCGGATTCTTCTCCCCCTGTATTCGAAACACATTCTCGTACGGAATAGGTACAATACTCAGCAACAACGACCGCATCATGCCATAATTACTGTCCGAATTTTCGGGAGGCACACAACGTTCATCTACCCAAAACACTTTCAGTCGTTCCCAAGGAGTGATATCCGTATATTCATTCGCCCATAAGTCAAACATCAGTGCCGGAGTGCTTCCACCACTAAACGCGATACAAAAGGTCCTGTCCGGTTCATCTAACATCAGTTTCACCAAATGTAATATCAGTGCACGTGCCGTCTCTATGGACGAAGGAAAAATGTAGGGTTTCATAGCTCGCAATATTGATCTGTGTTTGTTAAGTTCTTGCATGGATTGGTCCATTCGGCACCATGCTCATGCATCATAGCCTCACTCTCCAAAGGTCCCCAAGTTCCAGCAGGATAACCATACAACGGCGCCTCGGGATGTTCATTCCAATAACGCAGAATCGGATCGAAGAAATGCCAGGATGCTTCTACTGCATCACTCCGTGTAAAGAGGGTCTGGTCGCCCAGGATACAGTCTTCTATCAGACGGGCATAGGCATCTCCGCCGGGGACGCCCCCCAACTGATCATAACTGAAATCCATCGTTACCTGTTTGACCTCAAATCCGGGTCCCGGCACTTTCATGCCAAATTTCAACACAATACCTTCATTGGGCTGCAAACGCAATATCAGCTTATTGGCTCTCGGACAATTACCACCCGCGCAATGGAACATCTGATGAGGAGTTTCACGGAAATGCACCACTATCTCAGTCACTTTTGTCGGCATCTGTTTTCCGGTCCTGATATAAAAAGGTACTCCACTCCACCGCCAGTTACTGATACCCAGTTTCATTGCAATATAAGTCTCGGTACGTGAGTCGGGTGAAATATTCTTCTCTTCCCGATACCCCCTTTTATTTCCCCCTGCCGTATATTGCCCCCGGACAATATGTTCACTCAAATCCGTTTCGGTCAAAGGAGTCAGAGACTCGTATACCTTCACCACTTCATTACGGAAATTATCCGCATTAAACACAGCGGGAGGTTCCATAGCAGTCAATGCCACGAGCTGGATCAGATGATTCTGTACCATATCCCTCAGTGCACCCGTAGTATCATAAAAACCGCCGCGTTGCTCGATTCCGAGATTCTCCACGGCGGTCACTTCCACATAATCTATATAATTACGGTTCCATAAAGGCTCAAAAATACCATTGGCAAAACGAAAAGCTAACAGGTTCTGAGCCGTTTCTTTACCTAAGAAATGATCGATTCGGTAAATCTGATGTTCGTCGAATACAGAAGCATAAATTTTATTCAGTTTCTCAGCCGATTCCAGATCATACCCGAATGGCTTTTCAACGATAATTCGTGCACGGCCTTTATTCAGATGCACCGACTTCAGGTGCAACGGAATCACACCATACAATGATGGAGGCGTAGCGAGGTAAAACAGCAGGTCATCCGGCCGGCTATCTCCGCTCAGTTCTTCAATGCGTAGGCGAAGCTGTCCGTATCCGCTTTCCAATGCCGGGTCTATTGCCAGATAGTGAAGATGTCCAACGAAAGCGTCCATCTTCTCCTTATTCTGCTCTTCCGACTTCACAAATTTCTCCATCTCATTATAAATGTAAGTCCGATAGTCCGCATCTTCATAAACCGTACGTCCCACCCCGAGAATTTCAAATTCTTCCGGAAGACGCTTGGCTACATACAACGAATACAATGCCGGCATCAACTTACGCTTCGTCAAGTCACCCGAAGCACCAAAGATAGTCATTACAAATTTACTCATATTTCTTTTTTTGCTTATACATTATACGTACCCGACTTTGTATCTCCTCCGTGTCCTGTCCAGTTTTCATGGAAAAAGACTCCTCGTAACTCATCTTTCCGCTCAAATGTATGAGCACCGAAATAATCGCGCTGTGCCTGTACCAGATTGGCCGGAAGATCAGCCGACACTAACGAATAGAAATAATTCAAAGCCGAAGAGAAAGCCGGAACCGGCAGTTCCTCACGCATGGCTTGTGCCACCAGGTTCTTCCAGCCGGACAACAGACCTTTGATCTCTTCTTCAAAATAAGGGGCCAGCAGCAGATGTTTAGGCTTTTCTTTTGCCTCAAATGCCGCAGCAATATCATTCAGGAAAACACTGCGAATAATACAACCGCCTCTCCACATCCGTGCAATCGAAGCCAGATCGAGGTTCCATCCAAATGTATCGGAAGCACGTTGCAACACCGCAAACCCTTGAGCATACGAAACCAGTTTCGAAGCATACAATGCCGAGAAAATCTCTTTTTCCGTATCTTGTTTATTATATACAGCCATCGAGTGCCTGCATTGATATTGCCGGGCAGCAGCTTCACGCAGTTCCTTCCGAGCCGACAAACTGCGTTCAAAAACGGCCGTAGCAATCAATCCCAGTGGCATACCTAATTCCATGGCATTAATCACCGACCATTTGCCTGTCCCTTTCTGTCCGGCGGCATCCAGGATCTTATCAATCAGATAGGCCCCTGTCTTATCTTTATGGCGGAGTATATTACCTGTAATTTCTATCAGATAACTCCGTAGTTTACCTTCATTCCAACGGGTGAACACAGATGCCATCTCCTCGTTAGTCATATCCAGCAGCTCCTTCATCACCCAATAAGCTTCAGCAATCAACTGCATATCACCATACTCTATCCCGTTGTGTATCATTTTCACAAAATGTCCCGATCCGGCAGGTCCCACCCACTGGCAGCACGGAGTACCATCCGGCGCTTGGGCCGCAATGCTCTGCAAAATCGGTTTCACCTCTTCCCATGCTTTCTCCGAACCGCCCGGCATGATAGAAGCTCCGTTCAAAGCTCCCTCTTCTCCGCCCGAAACACCAGCACCGACGAACAGAAAACCTTTCGACTCTGCCAGTTTCACTCTTCGGTTCGTATCTTCATAATTCGAGTTACCACCGTCAATCAATATATCACCCGGAGAAAGATACGGGAAAAGTTGCTCCATCAGCTCATCCACCGGACTACCGGCACGTACCATCATCATTATCTTACGAGGCAAAGCGATCGATTCTACAAAAGCCTCTATATCCGTGAAGCCCTCTATATGCTTGCCTTTAGCCCTTCCGTTGATGAAACGTTCCACCACGCCTTCTTCCACACCCGGTACCGTACGATTATACACCGATACGCTCCAACCTCTGCTTTCCATGTTCAGAGCTAAATTTTCTCCCATCACAGCTAAACCAATCAGGCCTATATCTGTTTTATTCTGAGTTGCCATAATTGTAATATGTATCTAAATTGGTTGATTTTTTGTTCTTTTTCTTATTATCTATAACACATATCGAAAATATTTGTTCGGATAGTTTCAGAAAAAAGTATTACTTTTGTAACAAACTGCTAAAACCTCGTAATGAAGAAAATACACATAGGACTTTTGCCACGTATCATCATAGCTATTATACTTGGTATCGCTATCGGAAATTTCCTGCCGAACCTTTGGTACGGCTGTTCGTGACCTTCAACTCCATCTTTGGAGAATTCCTCAATTTCTCCATACCTCTTATCATTCTCGGACTGGTTACCATTGCCATAGCCGATATTGGTAAAGGAGCCGGACGAATGCTGCTTGTCACGGCACTCATTGCATATGGTGCCACTCTTTTCTCCGGATTTCTGTCCTACTTCACCGGAGCCGCCATTTTCCCTTCGCTCATTACTCCGGGAGCACCTCTCGACGAAGTGAGTGAGGCGCAAGGAATCCTACCCTATTTCTCTGTTGCCATTCCACCCTTGATGAATGTCATGACGGCACTGGTCCTTGCCTTTACCCTCGGCCTGGGGTTGGCAAGCCTGCATAGTGACGCCCTGAAAAACGTAGCACGAGACTTTCAAGAGATCATCGTACGTATGATAAGCGCAGTCATCCTCCCGTTGCTGCCCATTTACATCTTTGGTATTTTCCTCAATATGACACACTCCGGACAAGTATTCTCCATCCTTATGGTGTTTATTAAAATTATCGGTGTCATTTTCATACTACATATTTTCTTGCTGGTTTTTCAATATTGCATTGCGGCATTGTTTGTCCGTAAAAACCCGTTCCGCTTGTTGGGACGGATGCTGCCGGCTTATTTCACCGCTTTAGGCACTCAGTCATCAGCCGCCACCATCCCTGTCACACTCGAACAGACCAAGAAGAACGGTGTATCAGCCGATATAGCCGGATTTGTCATCCCGCTTTGCGCCACCATTCATTTATCCGGAAGCACCCTGAAGATTGTGGCCTGTGCTTTAGCCTTAATGATGATGCAGGGCATGCCTTTCGATTTTTCCCTGTTTGCAGGTTTCATTTTCATGCTCGGCATCACGATGATTGCCGCTCCCGGCGTTCCTGGAGGCGCTATTATGGCTTCTTTAGGCATCCTCCAGTCCATGCTCGGTTTCGATGAATCGGCCCAGGCATTGATGATCGCCCTCTACATTGCTATGGACAGTTTCGGTACAGCTTGTAACGTAACCGGTGATGGAGCCATCGCTCTGATTATAGACAAGATCATGGGGAAAAGAAAAACTCCCGAAAGCCTCTAATGGCTATCGGGAGTTCACCCTGTTTGGTTATTAATTCCGTTTTATAATGTCATAGCCTGCCCGCCTATTACACCGGCTACAGCACTTGCCACAGCAATAATCAACTTCAATATAATATTCCATCCCGTTTTCTTCATACTCTTTATCCTCCTTCCGTTGTCAATAATTATTATATCAGCAATAAATTTTATCAGGCTGTCGGATCATCCACAATATCTCCACTACCCGATCCGCCATTAATTGCTCCCCCTATCGCACTGACTTTCTGGAATTCCACTCCCTGAAGCAAAGCACGGGTAGTGCCGATAGCTGCGGGACGAGTATATTCCGGAGTAAACAGACAACGAAGAGCCGCCACCTGATTCGGACTCACCTCTTCCTCTTGATCCACTCCATGCCCTTGTGTACAAGCTTTCATCGTGAAAGTGCCTAATCCCTCCAGACGTACCGAACGGCTATTCAACAATTCTTTACGCATGGCAGTCATCAAGTTACGAATCACATTATGAACATCACCCGGTGTCAACGATGATTTTTCAGCTATTACTTCAGCCAACTGTTGTGAAGTTACCATTTTTCCAACTTTCACCAGAGTCAGGTGCCACTGTTTCTTTCCCTCTTTAGTTTTCAACTGCGATTGTCTCGCTCTATAAAATAAAGGCATAATTTTTCTCCTTCTTTACTAATGTTACTACTACGTTTCATTCATGTTTCGTTGATCAACACTGCAAAGATGAAGATTTACAAATTATCGGCAAAGGAAAAAACGGTCCGGAAAGCAGTTTTCTCAGAAAAACTTATAACACGCTTATTATCTGTATCATAATTCTAAGCTCTTCGTTCAATTGAATTTGCAAACTCACTTTTTAATATGATGGCAGTCGGGTAAATGTTACGGATATAAACGATGCTATGTAATCATGATGCAAAAAATGTAAACCTGAAAAGCGGAAATTAGAAGTTGAGCGTAACTCACACTAATACAATTATTTGTGTCATTTCTAGTGGCTTTAACTATCTAACTCCTTAAATGCAATAAAAAGCAGATTTAGGAAAACGTTCAGTTACTTATCCGCTCCCTGTTTTTCAAATAGAAAAATGAGGTAAAATACTGAATTTTAGACGAATTTGACTATATGTGCTGCTTTTCTTTGGTGAGTGTCGTTAGTTAGCCGATGAAAGTACTGTTAGTCTGCTGTTTTCATTTCACACGGGAGTATCTCTCCGCACCATCCTATATCTCCATTCGAATAAAACGTCACGACAACGGGTTTTGTCATTTTTCCCCATCTCTCTTCACCATAATACGTAATATTGGGGCACAGATCTTTGAGATTTCAGCCGAAACCCGGCAGGGCTTGAGCTTGAATGATCACTCGTCCGGAACTTCCTTTGCCCCTGTAACGAAAATGACTGCCCCGATTAACCAATTGGAATAAAAATCGATTAATTATCTCTATTGATAAGATTAACAATCACTTTAACCATTGTATCCATTTCTTCGGTGCGACTTTCGGCAATCATTAGTGTCAAAGCCACAAGCGCATTGTTGCCAATCCGTTTACTTCTGTCGGAATTATACAAAATGCCGTTACGTTCCATAAACCAGAGAAATAAAAATGCAGCGATACGCTTGTTACCATCGCTGAACGAATGGTTTTTAGTGACTAAATACAACAACATCGCTGCCTTTTCTTCTACGCTCGGATAAAGTTCTTGACCGCCAAATGTCTGGTAAATAGCACCTATCGAACCTTTGAACGATTGGTCTTTCTCATTGCCGAAAAGAGAACTACCTCCAAATTTCTTCCGTAACTCTTCAATGGCAGCTATCGCATTTTCGTAGGTAGCTGTAAATAGCTCTTTATTAGTAGTTTTGTCTATCTTAAGTTGTTGATAATCGTATCTGTCAAGCGTATCAAGAGCGTAAGCATAATCAGTAACCACTCGTAACAATCCGGTTGCCTCAGAGTATTCCAACGTCTTGTGGTCGAGAACATTTGCCAATACCTTGATGGTCTGCTTCAAATCCTCGTACTGCTCCAGCTTGATATTCTCCTTAACGGCATATCCTTTAATCAGATACTCTTTCAGCACTTTGTTCGCCCAGATACGGAATCGGGTTGCATTTTTAGAATTTACTCTATATCCTACGGATAGAATGGCATCGAGATTATAATATTTCACCTCTGTTGTTTGCGTCTTATCTGCCATAGCACCATGTGGAGTGGTATGTTCCAAAATGGAACATACCCTATTTTCTTCCAATTCTCCCGATAGAAATATATTTTTCAGATGCTTGGTAATGGCTGGTCGCTTCGTCCCGAACAATTCGGCTATCTGCTTTTGGTTTAGCCAGATAGTTTCCTGTTCCAACTTAACATCAAGCGAGGTGCTGCCATCGGCTGTTTGGTATATAATTATTTCTCCTTTGCTCATGCCTTCTAAATTTCCTGTAAAGTTAATGATTAATTCTGTTCACTCAAGTATGCTGCCTGATAATTGTATTGTAATATAATTGGTTGACATTCTGCTATGGTCATTTTACACATAATCCATTTGCGAAATATTTTCGTTTTATATGATTGAATCCGAAAAGCACGAGCCGTAATCACATCCAGCCCGTAATAATCAGACAAAAAGTTACAACAAACCAACATTACTCTATGGGTATAATCACCTGTTGCGATACCTGTTTTTAGAATCGCACGTACATGGGAACGTATTGTCGGGATCATCACCCCGAACAGTTCCGCTATGTCAAAATCTTGCATCTGAATATTGCCCGATATAGATACCACACCGCTTTCGCTGATTGTAATTATATTCTTTTTCATATTCACCTTGAGTTAAAAAACAGGCTTTTCTATTTGAAGAACCTCGCAAAGAACAAGATGTTTAAGAGTATCGGGTTGTTTGCCGAAGTGAGTGTAAGTTACCATAATAATTCAGTATTAGAGATGGATAATCACATACAAAATCATTTTCAAAACTGTAATCAACAATCCATTCGTTCCCGTTTGTATCTATGCGAGTAAGTCGAAATATGCCTGAAGTAACACTCGCATCGAATTTATCCATGTTAAATGCTTTATAATTGCAAAGATACGAGAATGATAGCTATGTTGGATAATAATCAAGATAAAATGACTTCCTTTGTGGAAGAGTGATTTGAAGCAATGGAAAAACACAGCAGACTAAAATAGTTTGCTCGTTTCTTATCCGTTCCCTATTTTGATTTTCTGTTTTGCAAAGCACTACAAATCAATAATATACTTCAAGATATTATAGTAGTGGCAAAAACCGTGTCGGGCAATCCAAAACAATTCTCTTAAATATCACTTCGCTTGATGCAAGCAAAAGAAACGCTTCATAAATAGAATATAGACCAAACTCAGCGCAATAATGGTACCCGACAAATACCCATATTCATTCCCCGGAAATAGAAGATACCCGGCTATAACTACTGCCTGCACCAACATATACACCAACGAAACCACCATGTGAGGAATTTTCAGCTCATTTGCCATAATCTGGTACAAATGTTTCCGATGTGGCAAACCAATATTCTCATGCAACATCAACCGATGAATTATTGTCAGCACACTATCCACCCCATAGACTGCCAACAAGACAATCCAGCTGAAATTTTCCGTACGGATTATCAGCATACCGATCAGAAAGAGGATCACGAAAGCAATGCTAACCGAACCTACATCCCCCGCAAAACACTTTGCCTGTTTCCGGAAATTGAAGAAGTTAAAGACCAACACAGCACAAAGCATGGTATAAATCAAAGTCGGCTCTACAAATGGAACATATACCCCATTTATAAATGCTAATGCCGTCAGCACCACCAACGAGTATCCACCTGTAATGCCATTAATACCATCCATGAAATTATAGGCATTGATAATCCCTGTGCAAACAATCAAAGCAACCACAATGGTCCACCAAGGCAGGCTGAACAACCCCCATTGATAGAACATCAAAGCCATCGCCGTAAAATGAAACACCAAACGTAACCCCTGAGAAGTAGAACGAATGTCGTCTACAAAACTGATAAAAGTAATCAATGTCAGAGCCAGCATAAACCAAGGATACTCAAACTGATTCGTCAGAAAGTAAGCTAATGCGCCAAAGAAGAAAATGATTCCTCCCCCTCTCAAAGTGATCCGGGTGTGCGAACTCCGCTCGTTCGGTTTATCGATGATATTGCATTTATCAGCAATACGGAAATAAAAAAGTTCTGCCAGAAATAGCAGAACTAAGATTAGCAGATAATACATAAACTATTCGTTCTTTTTAATGAAATAAAACCAAAGTTGAAGTCCTAAAAAGGCAAAAGAAATACCCCCTATTAGGAGTCCCATAATCAAAAAAAATTCCACTTACAACACCTCCTTATTCTATCTGAAAATTCCTCAAAACATTCATAGGTTTCCACCCAAGTTCACGCGTTGCCTTTTCATTACTAAAAGTCAAAGAGCTTGTGATTTTACGAAGTTTCAAAGAATTGATCGGAGCTTTTTCACCCAGACAGTCTCCAACGACAGCCATACTTTTAGCCAACCAATAAGGAATAGATATTGGTCCTTTTCTACTCAATTGTTTACATATCACCATCTCCAACTCACGAAAACTCGGCTGGTAACTGTCACAAACATTATATATCCCACCCTTTTCTATTAA
>ERZ808029.546-NODE-546-length-19682-cov-2.949605_pt1 | contig 19682 bp, 18 predicted proteins | sample MGYA00380185_ERZ808029 | MGnify/ENA primary metagenome ERZ808029 (study PRJEB31490, sample SAMN06133404) | mouse gut metagenome | isolation source: M2_3 | host: mice | place: China: Chengdu | collected 2015-05 ... | reverse complement strand
GCGGCGCGCGGCCGCGATCTGCTCTCCCGTATATCTGGCGTCCATTCGATTCCTCCCTGCGCGGCGGCTTTGCCGCGCTGTTTTTATTTTGTCCTGATTGTATCCCCAAAGCCCGCTTTTGACAACCGACCGCTGGTCGAGCGCCGAAAAACGGCGGAAAACAAGAGACCCGCTGTAAAAACAGCGGGCCTTCCGGTAAAAACGAAGGAAAATGCTCAGCGGGCCTGTCCGGTGCGTTCGAGCAGAGCCTTGATCTTTTCGTGGGGATCGATGATGGCGCTGACGGAAAGGTCGTGGTTCAGCGCGGCGATGAAATAGGCGATATACTTGGATACGTCCACCTCGTGGAACCAGGGGCGGCTCAGCAGCTCCGGAGTGCGGTAGGTAAGGTTGGAGCCGAACACGCCCGCGATCATGCCGTCGGCATAGGCTTTGTCGAAGGAATCCAGGCCGTTTGTGAAAATGGCGTAGGTGGCGTTGGCAAAAATGCGCTTTGCGCCCTGCTTTTTCAGCGCGTAGGCAATGTCCAGCATGCTTTCGCCGGAGGAGATGATATCGTCCGCCACAAACACGTCCTTGCCCTCTACGCTTTCACCCAGGTATTCGTGGGCAACAATGGGGTTGCGTCCCCCGATTACCTGGGAATAGTCCCTGCGTTTGTAGAACATGCCCATGTCAACCCCCAGGTTGTTGGCCAGGTAGACCGCCCGGTTCATGGCGCCTTCGTCCGGGCTTATGATCATCAGGTGTTCCTTGTCAATCCGGATGCCGGAGTCATGGGTAAAGAGGCTTTTGACAAACTGGTAGGTTGGCATGAAGTTGTCAAAGCCGATTAATGGGATGGCATTCTGCACACGCGGGTCATGGGCGTCAAATGTAATGATGTTCTCCACTCCCATGGCCGCCACTTCCTCAAGGCCCATGGCACAATCCAGGGATTCACGCTTGCTGCGCTTGTGCTGGCGGCTTTCATATAAGAAAGGCATGATCACATTCACCCTGTGGGCATTTGTACAGGCACCGATGATACGCTTTAAATCCTGGAAATGGTCATCCGGCGACATGTGGTTGGTATAGCCGCTTACCGTATAGGGGATGCTGTAGTTCATTACATCCACCATGACGAAGACATCTGTACCCCGGACGGATTCGCCGATGACAGCCTTGCCCTCCCCGGTGCCGAATCTGGGGCAGCTGCATTTTAACAGATAAGAATCCACGTCATAACCGCGGTAGTGGAGGTCCTCCTTGCGGCGCATAAGCTCTTCCATGTCATTGCGCCTGAACTGGACGATATGGTCGTTTACCTTGGATGCCAGGTCCTGACAGCTTTCCAGGGCAGCGATTTTGAGGGGCGCGACCGGAAGGGAATCTTTAAATACGAAATTGTTAGCCATGATAGCTGTACTCCTTTGTCAAATAAGTAAATAATTGCCAATTTTCATATGTCTGCATATTATCACATATGATTTATACCATTTTTTATTTGGCCGGGTCAAGGGGTTGCAGATATTTCCTCAAAAAAAACAAAACAATTCCTCAAAAAGAACTTGTCATTTACAAAAGAGGGCAATATTGTTATTATATAAGTCAAAAGACTTTACAAGTCGGGACACGTATAGTAAAATCAAGCGGATACAATTTTATCTGAAGGGTATGGTACGCAATGGGATCTGGCAGGAAGCCTGGAAAGACCAGCTGTGAGTGCTGCGGCAATTATGTGTATGATGAGGATAATGATTACTATATCTGTGAAGTGGATCTGGATGAGGACGAAATGGGCCGTTTTTTAAACAATACCATGTATGCCTGTCCCTATTATCAGTCTGACGACGAGTACAGGATTGTAAGGAAACAGATATAGGATGTTTTGAAAGAGAGGAAATGACATGAGTAAACCAGTGGTAGCGATTGTGGGCAGGCCCAATGTGGGAAAGTCCACGCTGTTTAATGTAATAGCAGGGGATACCATTTCGATTGTAAAGGATACGCCGGGAGTGACCAGGGACAGGATTTATGCGGACTGCAGCTGGCTGGACATGAACTTCACGCTGATTGACACGGGAGGGATTGAGCCGGACACAAAGGATATCATCCTTTCCCAGATGCGGGAGCAGGCGGAGATTGCCATATCCACGGCAGATGTGATCATCTTCATCGTGGATGTGCGCCAGGGGCTGGTGGATTCGGACGCCAAGGTGGCCGATATGCTGCGCAAGTCCCGCAAGCCGGTGGTGCTGGCAGTAAACAAGGTGGACAGCATGGCCAAGTTCGGCAACGACGTATATGAGTTCTATAATCTGGGCATCGGCGAACCGGTTCCCGTATCAGCTGCCTCCAGGCTGGGAATCGGAGACCTGCTGGATGAAGTGGTGAAGCATTTTGACGGGGAGAAGATAGAGGAGGAAGAGGATGACCGCCCAAGGATTGCGGTTGTGGGCAAGCCCAATGTGGGCAAATCCTCCATCATCAATAAGCTTCTCGGTGAGAACCGGGTCATTGTAAGCGATATCGCAGGCACCACAAGGGATGCGGTGGACACTGAAATTGTTTATAACGGCATGCCCTATGTGTTCATCGACACGGCCGGCCTGCGCCGCAAGAGCAAGATTAAGGAAGAACTGGAACGTTACAGCATCATCCGCACCGTGACAGCGGTGGAGCGTGCGGACATCGTGATTGTTGTCATTGACGCCACCGAGGGCGTGACGGAACAGGATGCCAAGATTGCCGGTATTGCCCACGAACGGGGCAAGGGTGTCATTGTGGCCGTGAACAAATGGGATTCCATTGAGAAGACGGACAAGACCATTTATGAGTATACCAACAAGATAAAGGAGACCCTTTCCTTCATGCCTTATGCGGAATATATCTTCATTTCCGCGGCAACGGGACAGCGCCTTCCGAAGCTGTTTGAGCTGATTGACGCGGTGCGGCAGAACCAGAACCTGCGGGTTGCCACAGGCGTCCTGAATGAGATCATGACAGAGGCAGTTGCCATGCAGCAGCCGCCCTCTGACAAGGGAAAGAGACTTAAGATTTACTATATGACCCAGGTTGCAGTGAAACCGCCCACATTCGTAGTTTTTGTAAATGATAAGGAACTGATGCATTTCTCCTATACCAGGTATCTGGAAAACCAGATCCGCAATTCATTCGGGTTTAAGGGGACGTCCTTAAAATTCCTTATCCGCGAGCGAAAGACAAAGGAACAATAAACACAGCAAGGGGGATAATGGAATGGAACGGATCATATGTTTAGTCATGGGGTATGTGTTTGGGCTTTTTCAGACAGGTTATATATATGGCAAGGTCAAGGGGATTGATATCCGCCAGCACGGAAGCGGCAATTCGGGAAGTACCAATGCCCTGAGGGTCATGGGGGTAAGGGCGGGCGCCCTTGTGTTTATGGGGGATTTCCTGAAAACCGTGATCCCATGTTTCCTGGTGCGTATCCTGTTCGCATCCCGGCCGGAATATGTCTATGTCTTAATCCTCTATGCCGGATTCGGTGTGATCCTGGGGCACAATTTTCCGTTTTATCTGAACTTTAAGGGCGGAAAGGGGATTGCTGCAACTGCCGGAATTATGTTTTCACTAGACTGGAGGCTGACGGCCCTGTGCCTGGCTGCATTCATCCTCATTGTGGCTGTTACCAGATATGTGTCCCTAGGCTCCCTTGTGGTTTCCACCATCTTCCTTATCTGGAATATAATGATGGGACAGATGGGCGCCTACGGTCTTTCCCAGACATCAAGGCTTGAATTCTACGGGGGTTCTGCGGTGATATCCATCATGGCCTTCTGGAGACACAGGGCCAATATTGTCAGGCTGGCCCAGGGCAGGGAGAATAAGGTGGGTGCGAAAAAGCAATAAAATATCAAAATGGACGGTGAAGTTATGGCATCAATCGGTGTAATTGGATCAGGTACATGGGGAACGGCGCTGGCAGTGCTGCTCCATGGCAATGGACATCAGGTGGTAATCTGGTCGGCAATACCAGAGGAAATAAAAGAGCTGAAGGAAACCCATGCCCACAGGAATCTGCCGGAAGTAAAGATTCCTGTGGCAATCGGTTTTACGGATGATCTAAAGGAAGCCATGGAGGATAAGGACCTGCTGGTCCTGGCAGTGCCCTCTGTATTTGTCAGGGACACGGCCCGGAGGATGAAGGCATATATCAGGCCGGGCCAGGTCATTACCAATGTGGCCAAGGGAATTGAGGAGCATACCCTTATGACCCTGTCACAGATCATAGAGCAGGAACTGCCTGAGGCAGAGGTTACGGTCCTGTCCGGCCCAAGCCATGCGGAGGAGGTAAGCAGGGGACTGCCCACCACCTGTGTGGCAGGCGCACATAAGAAGCATGTGGCGGAATTTGTACAGGGGATTTTCATGAGCCAGGTGTTCCGGGTGTACACAAGTCCGGATATCCTGGGGATAGAACTGGGAAGCGCCCTGAAGAACGTGATTGCCCTGGCAGCCGGCATGGCCGACGGCCTTGGATATGGCGATAATACAAAGGCAGCCCTGATTACCAGGGGGATTGCGGAGATATCCAGACTGGGTATGGATATGGGCGGCAGGATGGAAACCTTTGCCGGCCTTACGGGAATCGGCGACCTGATTGTTACCTGTGCCAGCATGCACAGCCGCAACCGGCGGGCAGGCATACTGATTGGCAGGGGATACACCATGGAGGAAGCCATGGCAGAGGTGAAGATGGTGGTGGAAGGCGTCTACTCAGCCAAGGCAGCCCTGGCCCTTGCAGGGAAGTATGGGGTATCCATGCCCATTGTTGAACAGGTCAATGCCATACTGTTTGACGGCATGCCTGCAAAGGAAGCTGTTTCCGAGCTGATGCTCAGGGATAAACGGATTGAGAATTCCGGCCTGGAATGGGATGCGCAATGACATATGCGGTTAGGTTTAAGGGAGGGGATGCCTGGATTGGCTCCCCTCCCTTAAAAAATGGGGGCTTTTGCGGTAATAAGATGAATTCAGGCACAAATTTTCGGTCATTCGCGAAAAATAACCTATAATTTTTATGAAAAGGTTGACAATCCTCCGGTAACTACCTATAATATAGAAAGCTTTACAAAGAAAGTCCGCGGTGTTTCGACGCGGAAGGGTAAGGAAAAGCAAGAGGAGGAAAAATTATGAAAAAGAAATTATTTAGTCTTGGTTTGGCAGTGGCCATGGCTGCTTCTTTAACAGCATGCGGCGGTTCCGGCACAGCAGGGACCACTAAGGCTGCCGAGACAACCGCGGCAGACAAGGCAGGAGCAGCGGATAACGCGGCAGCAGGCGGCGTGATTAAGATTGGCGGTATCGGACCCACTACCGGGGGCGCGGCTGTATATGGCCTGGCCGTTCAGCACGGCGCACAGCTGGCAGTTGATGAGATTAACGCGGCAGGCGGCATCAATGGATGTACAATTGAATTTAATTTCCAGGATGATGAGCATGATCCGGAGAAGTCCGTAAGTGCTTATAATACATTAAAGGACTGGGGAATGCAGGCGCTGATGGGCACCGTGACATCCGGCCCATGTATCGCTGTTGCTGATAAGACGGCGGCTGACAACATGTTCCAGATTACCCCATCCGGCTCCGCCGTGGAGTGCGCGGCCAATCCTAACGTGTTCCGTATCTGTTTTTCCGATCCGGACCAGGGCGCTGCTTCCGCTAAGTACATAGGCGAGAACAAGCTGGCAACCAAGATTGCTGTTATCTATGACAGCTCCGATATCTATTCCAGCGGTATTTATGAGAAGTTTGCGGAAGAGGCCGCGAACCAGGGCCTTGAGATTGTTGCGGCCGAGGCTTTCACGGCTGACAGCAACAAGGATTTCTCCACACAGCTGCAGAAGGCCAAGGATGCCGGCGCAGAGCTGGTATTCCTGCCGATTTACTACACAGAGGCTTCCCTGATTTTACAGCAGGCTGACAAGGCCGGCTTTGAGACACAGTTCTTTGGCTGTGACGGTATGGACGGAATCCTTCAGGTTGAGAATTTTGACACCAGCCTGGCAGAGGGCCTGATGCTGCTTACACCATTTGCAGCAGATGCAACAGACGACCTGACTGTTAACTTTGTAAAGAGCTACAAGGATGCATACAATGAAGTTCCTGTACAGTTCGCAGCTGATGCGTACGATGCAATCTACGCCCTGAAGGCAGCCATGGAAGATGCCAATGTGACCGCTGATATGGATGCAAGCGCTATCTGCGATGCCCTGAAGGCTTCCATGCTGAACATCAAGTTAGATGGACTGACCGGCGAAGGCATGACCTGGACCGAGGACGGTGAGCCTCACAAGGCGCCAAAGGCCGTTAAGGTAGTGGACGGAGCATACGCAGCCATGTAAGTACAGCCCATTCAGATAAGGTGGACTGACTGTTACAACACAAAACCCAACAGAGGGCTGTCACTATGACAACCCTCTTGTTTATAGTAAGGTTTCATGATATCATAAGTTACAGGATTCCGCCGCTTCACAGCGGTAAATCAAAAAAGACTTCAGACAAAGAGGTGCAGGTATGGGCTTTATTAACTATTTAATCAACGGCATAAGCCTGGGCAGTGTATATGCCATCATAGCTCTTGGATATACAATGGTTTACGGGATTGCCAAAATGCTGAACTTCGCTCACGGCGATGTTATTATGATTGGCAGCTACGTGGTATTTGTCACGGTCAGCACCATGGGATTCCCGCCATTGGCGGGCATACTTGTGGCGGTCCTGGCCTGTACGCTGTTGGGGATGACCATTGAGCGGATTGCGTATAAGCCTTTGCGCGGCGCTTCACCTCTTGCCGTACTGATTACGGCCATCGGTGTCAGCTATCTGCTGCAGAATGTGGCCCTGCTTATATTCGGCGCGGATACGAAGTCATTTACATCCGTTGTCACCATCCCTGCCATTAAGCTGGCAGACGGGCAGATGACCATTACAGGGGAGACCATTGTGACCATCCTTACCTGTATCATCATCATGCTGGGCTTAACCACCTTCATCAATAAGTCCAAATCAGGCCAGGCCATGTTAGCTGTCTCTGAGGACAGGGGCGCGGCCACCCTGATGGGAATTAACGTAAACGGCACCATAGCCCTTACCTTTGCAATCGGCTCCGCCCTGGCGGCCATTGCTGGTGTGCTCCTGTGCTCCGCTTACCCGTCCCTTACCCCGTATACAGGCTCCATGCCGGGTATCAAGGCCTTTGTTGCAGCCGTGTTCGGCGGCATTGGCTCCATTCCGGGGGCATTTATCGGCGGAATCCTTTTGGGCGTGATTGAAATCCTTTCAAAAGCATACATATCATCACAGATGTCCGATGCCATCGTATTTTCCGTGCTGATCATCGTGCTGCTTGTCAAGCCCACCGGTATTCTGGGCAAGAAGATTAATGAGAAAGTGTAGGTGCCGGTATGAAGAGTAATGCAAAACGTAAGATATTCATTAATAATATGATTACATATGGGATAGTGGCCGCGGCCTATATCATCATGCAGGTCCTGGTTGGCACCGGTCATGTATCCAGCCTGTTAAAGGGGCTTTTAGTTCCTTTCTGCATCTATGTGATCATGGCGGTTTCCCTGAACCTGACCGTGGGAATCCTGGGCGAACTGAGCCTGGGACATGCCGGCTTCATGTGTGTGGGCGCATTTGCAGGCGCGTTGTTCTCAAAATGTATGAAGGGTTCCATCAATCCAACCCTGAGCCTGGTGATTGCCATTGTAATCGGCGCAGCGGCAGCGGCTGTTTTCGGCATGCTGATCGGAATACCGGTCCTCCGTCTGAGGGGGGATTATCTTGCAATCGTGACCCTGGCCTTTGGCGAGATCATTAAGAATCTGGTCAATGCCATTTATCTGGGACGCGATTCCTCCGGCTTCCACATTTCCTTTAAGGACTCCATGTCCCTGAAGCTGGAAGAAGGCGGGGAAATCCTCATAAAAGGCGCCCAGGGAATCACTGGCACGCCCCAGGCAGCCACCTTTACCATTGGCGTCATCCTGGTGCTCATTACCCTGTTCATTGTGATGAACCTGGTTCATTCACGTACAGGACGCGCAATCATGGCCATCCGCGACAACCGTATTGCTGCTGAATCCATAGGCATCAATATTACAAAGTACAAGCTGCTGGCATTTTCCATCTCAGCCGGTCTTGCAGGGGTTGCAGGCGTGCTGTATGCCCATAACCTGACCACCCTGACCGCGCAGCCCAAGAACTTTGGGTATAACATGTCCATCATGATTCTTGTGTATGTGGTCCTGGGCGGCATCGGAAGCATCAGGGGCTCTGTCATAGCAACGGTCATCCTGTACCTTCTTCCGGAAATGCTCAGGGGACTCAGCAATTACCGTATGCTTATGTATGCAATCGTACTGATTCTGGCCATGCTTTTCAACTCCGCGCCGCAGTTCGTGACCATGCGTGAACGGATTATGGACAGGTTTGGCAGGAAAGATAAAAAACCGGCAAAGGAGGCAGCGTAACATGGCATTACTTGAAGTTAAGAATTTAAGCATAGCCTTTGGCGGCCTTAAGGCGGTTGATAATTTCCAGATAAGTATAGATAAAGGCCAGCTTTATGGGCTGATTGGACCAAATGGGGCCGGTAAGACAACGGTATTCAACCTGCTGACCGGCGTATATAAACCGGATGCCGGCAGCATTGAGTTAAATGGAATCAATGTAACCGGCAGGAAGACAACGGAGATTAACCAGTCCGGCATTGCCAGGACGTTCCAGAACATCCGCCTGTTCAAGGACCTGTCCGTGCTGGATAATGTTAAGGCGGGACTTCACAACCAGTACAGATATTCCACGGCAGCAGGTATTTTCCGGCTTCCCCGGTACTATAAGACGGAGAAGAAGATGGATGAGAAGGCCATGGAGCTTCTGAAGGTATTCGGCCTGGATGAAGAGTGTGATTACAAGGCATCCAACCTTCCCTACGGCAAGCAGAGAAAACTGGAGATTGCCAGGGCCCTTGCCACGAAACCAAAGCTTCTGCTTCTGGATGAGCCGGCGGCGGGCATGAATCCCAATGAGACAGCGGAACTTATGGACACCATCCGCTTTGTACGCGATAATTTTGATATGACAATCCTTCTTATTGAACATGACATGAAGCTGGTAAGCGGCATCTGTGAGGAACTGACCGTGCTGAACTTCGGCCAGGTACTGTGCCAGGGGCCCACCAGCTCCGTGCTTCACAATCCGGAAGTTGTCAAAGCATATCTTGGTGAATAGGAGGAGATGGTAATATGGCTATGCTTGAAGTCAGGGACCTGGAAGTCTATTACGGAGTGATCCAGGCCATAAAAGGAATCTCCTTTGATGTGGACCAGGGAGAAATCGTGGCATTAATCGGCGCCAACGGTGCAGGAAAGACAACAACCCTGCATACCATTACAGGGCTGATCCATGCCAAGTCCGGTAAAATTGTTTATGAAGGTACGGATATAACAAAGGTTCCCGGATATAAACTGGTGGGCATGGGCATTGCCCATGTGCCTGAGGGAAGACGGGTATTCGCAACCCTCACCGTGCTTCAGAACCTGAAGATGGGGGCATACACCAGAAAAGATAAGGATGAGATGGAAGCAACCCTTAAGATGGTATACAGCCGCTTCCCCCGTCTGGAGGAACGTAAGAACCAGCCCGCAGGAACCCTGTCCGGAGGTGAGCAGCAGATGCTTGCCATGGGAAGGGCCCTTATGAGCCATCCCAGGATGATTGTCATGGATGAGCCCTCCATGGGCCTTTCGCCTATCTACGTGAATGAGATTTTTGATATCATCCAGAAGATTAACGGGGACGGCACCACCGTGCTCCTGGTGGAGCAGAATGCCAAGAAGGCCCTGTCCATCGCAGACAAGGCATATGTGCTTGAGACAGGCAACATTGCGCTTAGCGGCGATGCAAAGGAACTGATGAACAATGATCAGGTGAAGAAGGCTTACCTGAGTGAATAAGGATGCAAAAATAAGGATATAAAAAGATGGAGGGAACAGGGCGGGACTGATACGGGATCCTGCCCTGTCCCATATTCTGAAATCCGCTCTTGAAATCCCTGCGTGATTGTGCTATATATAGTTTACGGCCGGAATAACAATTTTGAAAGGAGTGAGGCCATGCTTGACAGACAGGACTTGGAAATGATCCGTCTTGTTATGAAGGAAGAGATAACGGCATCAGAGATGCGCATGGAGAATCGGATGGATGCGCGTTTCGAAGAACAGGAGAAGCGCATAGACGCCCGTTTTGAAGAACAGGGGAAGCGGAACGATGCCCGCTTTGCAGAACAGGATGAGTGCTTTGGAAAACGGATGGAGATGCGGTTTGCCCAGGAACGTGAGTGGCTGGAGAAGCATCTGGATAAGCGTTTTGCCGCATCTGAGAACCTGATACTTGGCGAATTGGACCGTATCCATATTAAGCTTCAGGATCAGCTGGATGATATGAAGCAGAGGCTGGACGAGATGACCGAGTATTACAGGATTAAGAAACTGGATGATATTAACGGGGCTCTTCTGCTTCAGATGATACAGGAAGTAGAGCGCAGGGTAGAGGCCCTGGAAAAGAAATCAGCATAGCCAGCCAGGGAATCAAACATTGGCTGGCTTATATTCCTATCTGTTTATCGGATTGATTCAATGGTTTTGATGCCGTCTGCGGCAGTTCTGGATGATATGTCCCATATTTCCACTGGTAATTCAATAAAAAATACATCCGCATTTATTTATCATACCCATAATTCCCTGTGCATATATTATAAAAGCATAGCAAGGGGGTATATTTATGGACAATTTTAATGTATACAAGGATATTCAAGCGAGAACAGGCGGAGAGATATACATAGGTGTGGTGGGGCCGGTGCGCACAGGCAAATCAACGTTCATCAAGCGGTTCATGGAACTCCTGGTGCTTCCTGCAATGGAAGATGATAACCTGCGGAACCTGAGCCGTGATGAACTGCCCCAGAGTGCTGCCGGAAAAACCATTATGACAACAGAACCCAAATTCATCCCCAAGGAAGCAGCCAAGATCAACCTGGCCGATGGGATTGAAGCCAAGGTAAGGCTGATTGACTGTGTGGGCTTCATGGTGGACGGTGCGGCAGGACACGTGGAAAACGGAGAGGAACGTCTGGTGAAGACCCCCTGGTTTGATTACGACATCCCTTTTACCCAGGCAGCGGAACTGGGCACCAGGAAGGTCATCAATGACCACTCCACCATAGGGATTGTGGTGACCACGGATGGCAGCATCGGGGAAATCAAACGCCCAGGGTACATAGCAGCTGAAAAACAGACGGTGGATGAACTGAAAAAGCTGGGGAAACCATTTGTGGTCCTGCTCAATTCCATGAAGCCCTACTCGGACGAGACAGCCAAGCTGGCCAAGGAAATGTCGGAAGGATACGGCGTATCCGTGCTTCCGGTTAACTGCGAACAGCTGAAAAAGGATGATGTATTCCATATCCTGGAGAAGGTGCTGAAGGAATTCCCGGTCACGGAGATGGACTTCCATATTCCGAAATGGCTGGAAATCCTGCCGGCTACCCACTGGCTGAAGGCCCAGGTCATCCAGGCTGCCAGGGGAGTCATCCAGAAGGTCAGCCATATGAAGGATGTGGCCGGTGAACTGGCCGCACAGAACACGGACACCATACGGTCCATGAATGTAAAGAACATGCAGATGGCAGACGGACGGGTGGCCGTGCAGGTGGATATGGACGACAGCTATTATTACCAGATCCTCAGTGACTATGTGGGGCTCCCCATAGAGGGTGAATACCAGCTGATGCAGACCTTAAGCAGCCTGGCCAACATGCAGAAGGAATATGAAAAGGTCCAGAACGCCCTGACACAGGTACGCCTTAAGGGCTATGGCGTAGTGACCCCGGAACGCTCTGAGATTGTCCTGGATGAGCCCCAGGTCATCAAGCATGGCAACAAGTATGGCGTGAAGATGAAGGCGGAAGCCCCCTCCATCAACCTGATAAAGGCCCACATAGAGACGGAGATTGCGCCGATTGTGGGCAGTGAACAGCAGGCCCAGGACCTGATTGCCTATATTAAGGAAAATGCCAGGGACAGTGACGACGGAATCTGGAACACCAATATTTTCGGAAAATCCATTGAGCAGATTGTGGAGGATGGGATACAGGCAAAGGTCTCACAGATGACGGAAGACTGCCAGCTCAAGCTTCAGGATACCCTGCAGAAAATCATCAATGACAGCAACGGCGGAATGATATGCATCATTATCTGAAATCAACAGTCGGCCGCAGGTGTGTTGAAAGCATGACAGGTTTCGGGAAATTGTGTAAATATAGCGATACTATTTGCATTCATACGGAGAACATGGTATACTGTAGCCAGAATTGACAGAATATTTATGTGGCGGGACTATATTATACGCAGAGGGGAGAATGCAGATGAGACTAACATTTATCGGGGCGGATCATGAGGTGACTGGAAGCTGTCATTTTCTGGAAGTAGGGGAAACAAAGGTATTGATCGACTGCGGCATGGAACAGGGTAACAATATCTATCAGAACGCGGAACTTCCCGTAAGTTACCGTGAAATAGACTACGTGTTCCTGACCCATGCCCATATCGATCATGCGGGCATGCTGCCATGGATCTATGCAAGAGGGTTCCGGGGCCAGGTGATAGCCACCTATGCGACCGTTGACCTGTGCAACATCATGCTGAAGGACAGTGCCCATATACAGGAGATGGAGGCTGAGTGGAAGAACCGTAAGGCCCGGCGCGCCGGACGCAGTGAGGTGGAGGCCCTTTACACCATGGAGGATGCACAGGATGTGCTGAAGCATTTTGAAGGGGTGGCTTATGGACAGGAATTCAAACTGAATGACAACCTGACCCTGCGTTTTACGGATGTGGGGCATCTGCTGGGATCCGCATCCATAGAGATATGGGCTACCGAGGGAAGCCGGACCAAGAAGATTGTATTTTCCGGGGACATCGGCAATAAGAACAAGCCCCTCATAAGGGATCCGCAGTATATTGATGAGGCGGATTATGTGGTGATGGAATCCACCTATGGCAACCGCTACCATAAAAAGGGAGTAAACCATGTGGAGGACCTGGCCCGCATCATCCAGGAGACCCTGGACCGGAGCGGCAACGTGGTGATTCCTGCCTTTGCAGTGGGACGTACCCAGGAACTGCTTTATCTGATACGGCATATCAAGGATGAAAAACTGGTCCAGGGACATGACGGCTTTGACGTCTATGTGGACAGCCCGCTGGCAGTGGAAGCCACCCATGTGTTTAAGGAAAACATGCTGGAATGCTATGACGATGAGACAAAGGCTTTGGTGGAAAAGGGAATCAACCCCATTGATTTTCCTGGGCTTAAGCTGTCCATTACCAGCGAGGAATCAAAAAACATCAACTTTGATATGACGCCCAAGGTAATCATATCCGCAGCAGGCATGTGTGATGCGGGCCGGATCAGGCATCATCTGAAGCATAATCTCTGGAGGCCGGAATGTTCCATTGTCTTTGCAGGATACCAGGCAGAGGGAACCCTGGGGCGCCTGCTCCAGGACGGCGCACAGACCGTTAAGATTTTTGGGGAGGAGATTGATGTAAGGGCCCACATTGAGAATATTGAAGGAATCAGCGGACACGCGGACCGGGACGGGCTGCTTACATGGATATCCTCCTTTGGGAAACGTCCGGATTATGTGTTTGTGGTCCATGGCGATGAGGAGTCCTGTACCGCATTTGCGGATATGCTGAACACCCAGCTGAAGCTGGAAGCCAGGGCGCCGTTTTCCGGTTCGCAGTTTGATCTGATTAAGGGGTGCTGGATCAAGGAGGCCGGGCCTGTGCTGATTGAGAAAGAAACAGCAGCCAGACGCAAGGCAACCGGTGTCTATACACGTCTTGTGGATGCCGGTAAGCTTCTTATGGATGTAATCAGCCGCAACCAGGGAGGGGCCAACAAGGATTTAATACATTTTACAGAACAGATACTGGCCCTCTGCGATAAATGGAACAGATAGGGCCGGTAAGGACAGGAGACAGTAATACATGAGTAAAGTACAGATTTATACGGATGGTTCAGCCAGGGGCAACCCGGACGGCCCCGGAGGTTATGGGGTAGTGATGCATTTCACGGACAGCAAGGGGCAGCTGCATGAAAAGACCCTGTCCGGCGGATACGTGCGCACAACCAATAACAGGATGGAGCTGATGGCTGCCATCATGGGACTGGAGACGCTGAACCGGCCATGCCAGGTGCAGTTATATTCCGACTCCAAATACCTGACAGATGCATTTAACCAGAGATGGATTGACAGCTGGATCGCAAAGGGATGGAACCGCGGCAAAAGCGGTCCTGTTAAGAATATTGACCTGTGGAAGCGGCTTTTAAAGGCAAAGGAGCCCCATCAGGTAAGCTTTATCTGGGTAAAAGGACATGCAGGCCATCCCCAGAATGAGCGCTGCGACCAGCTGGCAACCTCTGCGGCTGACGGTGATGACCTGATGATTGATGAAGGGCTTGAAAGCTGATTTCTTACGTAACTCTTACAATCTATTACTCCTTTCATCTGCATATTCACTTTCCTGTTTTTTTGTGATAATGTAGTGACAAGAACACAGCAGGGAAGTGTGACAATGAAGGATAAACGAATATGGATTGTAATTATCTGCATCCTGGTGATAGGGACCGGGGTAACCCATTATACCAAGTACTACGTAAAAAGCCAGGCAACAGCCATGGATACGGCGACAACGGCTGGCGGGATGCCTGCAGGCGCACCTTCCACTGCATCTGCCTCTGAAGTGAAAGAGGAAGAACAAAAGGAGCAGGAAGCCACGGAAATTCCTGCTCCCATGGGCAGGAGCCTTGGTGCTGCCCCGGCAGCAGGAGCGGGCCCGGGGGCTGCGTATGCGTCTTCTTCCGTGGAAGACAGGGCAGAAGCCGCTGCCGCTGCTGAAGAGACAGCTGCATCTTCTGAGGACAGGGCCCAGGCAGTCCAGATATATTCGGAGGATGAAGTGCCTGTGGAGCAGATGCCCATCTCGCCGCTGACAGGCGCAAAAGAAAACGGGGCAAAGACGGTCCTTGCCATTGATTACAGGCAGCGCCTGATGGATTTGGATTCACAGATCCAGAAGATGCGTGAGCAGGAGACGGATTCCAATGTCTATTCCATCAAGACCTCGGCTGAGACCGAACTCAGGATGTGGGAGGGGGAACTGAACTCCATTTATAATGCGCTTCTTGAACTTTTGCCCCAGGAGGACGCGGCCAGATTGGCTTCCGAACAGCAGGAATGGCTGAAAACCAGGGAGACAAGGGCTGCAGAGAACACGGGCAAAAGCGGCGGTTCAGTGGATCGGATCGGATATTCGGCTACTATGGCAAGTCTTACAAGGGACAGGGCATATGAACTGGCAGGCAGATATGAACAGGCCAACGGCCTGCCGGCCCAGGAAGAAGAGGAAACCGCGGCCGCCCTATCCGGGCAGTAGGAAGCCTGACCCGTTTCCCATGCGCCCTGTCCGGGAAAGGGAATGTATAAAGTCACGGATAAGCGGGAAAACCAAAGGGAAATCCTTGGTTTTCCCGCTTATTTTGTGAAGTGAGTCTTGATAATTATATACCAATATGGTAAAATGACGGTTATGTAATTTATGATGTGATGATATGGAGGAAGATAAAGTGAAAGAACCACAGTACCGCGGCGTGAATGAGCTCCGCCGGATGTTCCTTGAATTTTTCGAGAGCAAGGGCCATCTTGCCATGAAGAGTTTTTCCCTTGTTCCGCATAATGATAACAGCCTGCTTTTAATCAATTCCGGTATGGCCCCTTTAAAGCCGTATTTTACAGGACAGGAGATTCCGCCAAGAAAGCGTGTGACCACCTGCCAGAAGTGCATCCGCACCGGTGATATCGAGAATATCGGCAAGACTGCCAGACATGGTACTTTTTTTGAGATGCTGGGTAATTTCTCCTTTGGCGACTATTTTAAACATGAGGCAATTGCCTGGACATGGGAGTTCCTGACAGAAGTGGTGGGACTGGATGCCGACAGGCTGTATCCCAGCGTATACCTGGAGGATGACGAGGCCTTTGACATCTGGAATAAGGAAATCGGGGTTCCGGCAGAACGTATTTTTAAGTTCGGCAAAGAGGACAACTTCTGGGAGCACGGCTCCGGTCCCTGCGGCCCCTGTTCCGAGGTATACTATGACAGAGGGGAACAATACGGCTGCGGCAGCCCGGACTGCACGGTGGGCTGCGAGTGCGACCGTTATATTGAGGTATGGAACAATGTATTTACCCAGTTTGATAATGACGGACATGGTCATTACACGGAACTGGAGCATAAGAATATTGATACGGGCATGGGGCTGGAGCGCCTTGCTGTTGTGGTCCAGGGCGTGGATTCCCTGTTTACCGTGGATACCAACAAGGCCCTTCTTGACAGGGTATGTGAACTGTCCCACACCGAATACCAGAAAGACCATGAGACAGATGTTTCACTGCGTATTGTGGCAGACCATGTCAAGTCCTGTACCTTCATGATATCGGATGGAATCATGCCTTCCAATGAAGGCCGGGGTTATGTGCTGCGCCGTCTGCTGCGCAGGGCTGCCCGCCATGGAAGGAAGCTTGGGATTGAAGGCAGGTTCCTGGCAGACCTTTCAAGGACAGTAATTGAACTGTGCAAGGATGGATATCCTGAACTGGAAGAAAAGCAGGTCATGATATTCAAGGTCCTGTCTGAGGAAGAGGACAAGTTTAACAAGACCATTGACCAGGGCCTTACGATTTTAGGCGAGATGGAAGAGGAGATGCAGAAGGAAGGCGGCAGGACGCTGTCCGGGACAAATGCGTTCAAACTGTACGATACCTACGGATTCCCGCTGGATCTGACCAAGGAAATCCTGGAGGAAAAGGGATACGGGGTGGATGAGGACGGCTTTGACGCTGCCATGAAGGAGCAGAAGGAAAAAGCCAGGAAGGCGCGCAAGACAACCAACTATATGGGGGCGGACGTAACCGTGTACCAGTCCATTGACCCTTCCATCACAACGGAGTTCGTGGGTTATGACAAGCTGAGCGCGGTTTCAAGGATTACGGTCCTTACCACGGAGGATGAACTGGTCCAGGCCCTAACGGATGGACAGAAAGGAACCGTGATTGTAGAGCAGACCCCATTTTATGGCACCATGGGCGGCCAGCAGGGCGATGTGGGTGTGATTGTCAATGAAAACGGGGAATTTAAAGTAGAAGATACCATTCATCTCCAGGGCGGCAAAGTGGGCCACGTGGGTATAATGACAAAAGGAATGCTTCAGGTGGACGATGGGGTGACGCTTTCAGTCTGTGAAAAGAACCGCGCCCTTATCTGTAAGAACCACAGCGCCACCCATCTGCTGCAGAAAGCCCTCCGCCTGGTACTGGGAGACCATGTGGAACAGGCCGGCTCCTATGTGGATGCAGGAAGGCTCCGCTTTGACTTTACCCATTTCTCAGCCATGACACCTGAGGAGATTAAGAAGGTAGAGGCGCTGGTCAACAGGGAGATTCAGGCATCCCTTCCAGTGGTGACTGAAACCATGACCCTGGAGGAGGCCAAGAAGACAGGGGCAATGGCCCTGTTCGGTGAGAAATACGGTGACTCCGTACGAGTGGTCGAGATGGGGGATTTCTCCACAGAACTGTGCGGCGGCACCCATGTGGCGAATACCAACAATATTGCTTCATTTAAGATCCTGTCAGAGGCAGGCATTGCTGCCGGCGTAAGGCGTATTGAAGCCCTTACATCAGAGGGGCTTATGAAGTATTATGAGGAAGTGGAGGCAGAACTCCATGAGGCAGCCAAGGCAGCCAAGACAACGCCTGCAGCCCTTACTTCAAAAATCCATGCACTGTTGGATGAGATTAAGTCCCTGAATTCTGAGAATGAGAAATTAAAGAGCCGGCTGGCCAATGACTCCCTGGGGGATGTCATGAGCCAGGTAAAGGAAGTCAATGGCATCAAGGTCCTGGCCTTAAAGGTATCGGGCGTTGATATGAATGGCCTGCGAAGCCTGGGAGACCAGTTAAAGGATAAATTGGGAGACGGGGTCGTGGTTCTTGTCTCTGAGCAGGACGGCAAGGTAAACCTGATGGCTACTGCCACGGATGCCGTACAGAAGAAGGGAGCCCATGCAGGCAACCTGATTAAGGCAATCGCCGGTCTTGTGGGCGGCGGCGGCGGCGGACGTCCGGGCATGGCCCAGGCCGGCGGCAAGAACCCGGCAGGAATCCCGGAGGCTTTGGCGGAGGCCGCCAAAGTGCTGGAGAGCCAGCTTAGTTAGGACATGTAAAAAGAGCAGGAAAATCCATGGCGGATTCCTGCTCTTTTTATCTGCTTCATTTTAGGGCATTGAGGAAACGACTATTTATGCTTAATGCTCAAAAGAAAATGCTGCAAAAGTTTTCGCTGTTCGTCATTCAGCATTGACACATCCAGGCTTTTATCCCGTTCCTCCTTGTCAAAACCCAGCAGATAATCCGTAGAACAACAGTACAGCCGGGCCAGGGCCATAAGAATCTCCACGCTGGGAGTGCGCTCACTGCTCTCATAGTTGGAGATAATAGAGGCTGATACTCCCACGGAACCAGCTACTTCTTTTTGTGACAGATTCTTTAATAATCTTTGTTCCTGCAATCTTTTTCCTAATCCGTATACCATGAGCAAATACCTCCTTATCTCATTGTATTGTGTTATATTCTGCTTTAGGGCAAGAAAACTATGCTTAAAGCATTGTCAACTTTGCTTAAAGATGATATACTAGTGCCTGGTTCATACTGCGGATGAGAAATCCCAGAGATAAAAAGTAAAAGGAGACAGGGTGCAAATGACGGAGAGGATCAGGGAGGAATTCAGAAGTTTGAGAAAAAAGCCGGCAAAGATAATCTGTTCGGCTATGGTAACGATTTTCATGCTTGTGCTTACAGGCTTTGCGTGGGATGGAATCACAAAAAGGCTGGTGATTTGTCTGGGGCTCAGCGTACTGAGCGGTATTATATTGCTGCTTCCCAAACTGCCCAATTGGATCTCCATTCCCATGCTGGCTTTGTATCTGTACTATGTCCCGTCAAAAATATTTCTGCGCATGGAACTGCCCATGCAGGATATGAGCCGGATTGTGGACGGGGCGGAGTTGTTGACGGTGTTGTTTATTTTATGCGCCTACCTGCTGGTTTTTCTTTTTACCCAGAGCAGTGCGGCGGCGCTGGGCGCGGGAAGCTCCTTCTTCCTGATTCTCTTTCTTGCGGAATATTATATATGGAAATTCAGAGGAGATTTTCTGATGCCCAGTGATCTGGGGGCCGTGGGTACGGCCATGTCTGTTATGGGAAGCTATAACTTCAGCCTGTCGCCGGAGGCGTTGTACACGCTGATATATTTTTTGTTTTTCATCTTCTGGGGATTTCGGATTGGAATCCGCATGGGTAAGTGGGTGCATATCCTTGTGTCGGTGATGGCGGTGCTGTTCGTGGGGGGATGGTACTATACGGTGATGAATACACCGAATCCTCTGGGAAAGGAATTTATGGTACATTACTGGAATGTGGGCGATACCCGGAACCTGAACGGGGCCTGCCTGAGTTATTT
>ERZ808029.539-NODE-539-length-19849-cov-26.422062_pt1 | contig 19849 bp, 25 predicted proteins | sample MGYA00380185_ERZ808029 | MGnify/ENA primary metagenome ERZ808029 (study PRJEB31490, sample SAMN06133404) | mouse gut metagenome | isolation source: M2_3 | host: mice | place: China: Chengdu | collected 2015-05 ... | reverse complement strand
GTATAACAGATACCGCCTCTTTTGGCTACCTTAACCCATCGTCTAAAGCCAGTGGGATTGCGGTAGCCTTATTTCAAGTCTTCCTTGCAAATACTGCGCACCATCTTCTACCATCATTTTTAACCGTTCATATTCTTCTTGCAGCATCCCAATTCCTTTTTGTGTCACGATATAGGATTTGCGGCGTCCTTCTTCTGCGGTTAACCGAATCACTTCGTTCTCTTCAAATTTCGATAGCATCGCATACAGTGTTCCCGGTCCCACCTTTACTCTTTTGCCGGATAGTTGCTGCACTTTTTCCATCACATCTACACCACAGCATTCTTCCATCAACGCCAGCAAGATATAATACATCGGTTCCGTCAATGTTTGAAATTGTTCCCGTGCCATCACGCTACCCCTATCTTCCGACAGACTGCATCTATCTCTTCTGCACTTAACGGACGGCCTATATAAATTTTCAGGAGTTTGTCGTCATATTTTATATAATAACTCCCTTCTCTTTGCCCGGCCTCCAGTGCATGCCATGCTTCACTGCAGTCACTTGCCTCTTTCATGTTTTCTTTATTCAATTCCCAAATCCGTTCCAACACCCATTGATAATCGCTCTCTATGTAATCATAGTGAATGAAATTTATTTTTTCATTTGAAGAACCATCTTCTTCACAGGTCACATAACAGCTAGTCTTGGAGCCCAAAATACTTTCTCGATGCGTTCCGCCTACGTCCTCAGGCACATCTAACATCCTCATATCCTTCAAAGAAAACGGAATATCTTCCAAGCCAAGCTCTGCTTGTCTCCCTCTCCCATTGGAAATAAATATCGCCGGAACGAGAAAAATACAGATTGCAATTACGGCAAAACCTGATATCCACGAAAATATATCATAACTAAGCCTTGACGGCTTTAAAAGCGCCGCTAAAACTGCGATAATCAAACTGCAGCCCAGCGTAATGATGACTGTCCAGAACTCCATCCTTTCATTTCCGATCCATAACATCACCGTTGCTGCTGCTAAAACCAAGATCAGGAATAAGCGTACTATACCATTGTGCCTTGTCTTCCTTCTATATTCCGGAATTTTGCCAGCAGCCAGCTGCTTCTTCATCTGCTTCGCCCATCCCAACAACCATATGCCTTCTATCACTCCAACTATGCTTGCTATCAGGCAGACCACACACACAAAGATCCATGCATTTTCGAAAACAACATTTTCAAATGATGCCAACCACCCCAGTGCGCCATGCCAAACTACCATAAAAAACATTATCCCATATTGTCTAAGCCAATTTCCCCGCTCTGCGGCCTTTACATTGCAGAATCGCTCTTTCGACTCTACAATAGGTACGGCATCTTCTTTTTCCCTGATAAATACACAGAACTTTCCTTGACTATCTATGAATTTCCATCCTGCCGCTTCACAATACTCTACATATTCCTTTGTATCATCCTCGGGTTTCATATCTTGGTCTTTTCCTTTCGGAAATACTTCTACCTGATAGTAAATATCTTCCGGCTCTCCTTTTTCAAAAATAAGCCCCAAATGCCACCCCTTAAAATGCCACCCTGCCAGGGATTGTTCATGCAAATACGCTGCAAATTCATCACACTCCCTGTATTCAAATCTTTGCAGCACCCTCTTTTTCGTCTTCATAAAGCACACCTCACTTCCGAAAAGCCTTTATTATCGAGTGTCGATATTGTTATCTTCAGTATATTATCGATACTCGATATTGTCAAGACATTTTGGTATGCTTAGCAGCAAAAAAGAGGATGCGTACTCGCATCCCCGTCTCTATCTTGTACCATCTACGTTATTATTGCGTGTTCCATTTACGCCTTCTTTTACATCATTCATGCCGTCTTCTGCCGCATTGCCGATATCTTCCACACCATCTCGGATCGCATCTCCTGCATCATCTACACCATCCCGGATTGCATCTCCCGTATCATCCAAAAGGTTATCATCCCTGTTGTCATAATTCTCATTTCTTTGCTCTCCGGAAGTTGCTCCGTTCATGTTATCGTTATTATCGCTTCTTTCGCCGCAAGCTGTAACTCCGCAGATAATTCCCATGCAAAGCATGATTAAAATACCTTTTTTCATTTTTTTCATCATCATTTCTCCTTTTCTATCGCAGTGAAAATACGTAATATCATACGTTCTGATACTAATATCTGCAAAAATTGGAGAAATATACTTCAAATTTTTTGTGCGCTTTGCATATGGCAAAACTGCTGCAAATTTCTAGAACTGGATCACATCGCTCATATCATAAAGTCCGGCTGACTTTCCACTTAAAAACTTACCTGCTTCAATCGCACCTTTACCAAATACCGCTTTGGAATATGCCGTATGTTTGAACTCGATCACTTCATCTGCACCGGCAAAAATCACTTCATGCTCGCCTACAATCGTACCGCCGCGCACCGCAGAAATTCCAATTTCTTTTTTGCTTCGTTTTTCTCTCACCTGACTTCTGTCATAAACATAGTTATATTCATTGTCAAGCGCTTCATTTACGGAATCTGCAAGCGCAAGCGCCGTGCCGCTTGGCGCATCTAATTTCTGATTGTGATGTTTTTCCACAAGTTCAATGTCAAATCCCGCCGGAGCAAGAATCTTTGCCGCCTCTTTTAAAAGTTTCATTAACATATTAATTCCAAGAGACATGTTTGCAGAACGAAGTACCGCTGTTTTTTCACTTGCTTTTTCCACCTTCTCAATCTGTTCCTGTGAAAGTCCTGTCGTACAAAGCACAACCGGAAGATTTTTTCCCACGCAATAATCAAGAAGTCCATCTACTGCCCCTGCATTGGAAAAATCAATTACCACATCGGCATCTACATCACATTTTTCAATCGTCTCAAACACCGGATAATCATTTTCGATCCCCATATAGCGGTCAATCCCTGCCACCATCTGGCACTCTTTGTCATCCTTTACAAGTTTTGTAATTACCTGGCCCATATGTCCATTACATCCGTGCATAATCATTCTTATCATAATATCCGTACTCCTTTTTTCTTAATCCGGGCATCCTTAAAAAAAGATATCCCTGTTCTCAAAAAGGGACGCCGCCTTTTTCCAAAAGTGTACGTCCCCAACTAACTACATAATTCCAAATTCTTTCATCGCCTGTGCCAGCGTCTCTGTATGTGCCGGCGTCAATTCGGTAAGCGGCATACGCAGCCCGCCGACTTCCCATCCAAGAAGATTCATGGCCTTCTTTACCGGAATCGGATTCACTTCGCTGAACAATTGATGGATCAGCGGCAATGCTTTTAACTGAAGTTTCAAGCTTCCTTCCAAATCTCCTCTAAAGAACATCTCACAAATATCGTGTGTTTCTTTTGGCGCCACATTGGATAATACAGAAATAACACCTTTTGCACCAAGTGATAAAAGCGGTACAATCTGATCGTCATTTCCGGAATACAAATCAACGTTCCCGTCAGTCTTTTGCATAATGTCTGCAACCTGAGAAATATTTCCGGATGCTTCCTTGATCGCAACAATATTGTCCACATCTTTTACGAGTCTTGCCACCGTTGAAGATTCAATATTACAACCGGTACGGCTTGCCACGCTATACATGATGATCGGTGCTTTCGCTTCCTTCGCAACCGCTTTATAGTGTTCATAAAGCCCCTCTTGTGTTGCCTTGTTATAATACGGTGTCACGATCAAAAGTCCGTCTGCCCCATATTCTGCGGCTTCCTTTGACAACTCGATTGCTGTATGTGTACTGTTGGAACCGGTTCCCGCAATGACCGGAATACGTTTTTTCGTATGATCAATCGTATGTTTGATCACTTCTATATGTTCCTTTTCCGTCATCGTTGCAGACTCACCTGTTGTTCCGCATATAATAATACTATCTGTTCCATTCTCGCAATGGTAATCAATTAACTGATCTAATTTTTCATAATTTACACTTCCATCTGCATGAAATGGCGTAACAATCGCCACTCCTGCTCCTGTAAAAATAGCCATCGTAATCCTCCTTACTTTATCTGCCTATGTTCCGATTTTATCATCAATAGAGAATACTGTCAATCTTCCATATACTCTAATTTACTTACGGACACTTCATACGCAATACGCTTTTCTGTCTCGATTTCCGATATCTTTTTTATGTATTCCCTGCTCTGGATCCTTCCAAGCACCTGGACATGCGCTCCCACTTCGAATCCGGACGCATATCTTGCATTGCGCCCCCAGCAAATACAAGGGATATAATCTGATTTTCCATAAGGTCTGTTGACCGCCAGCAAAAGATCTGCAATTTCTCTTCCAAGCGGTGTCTTTCGATACACCGGCGCTTTGCAGATATATCCATCCAGTAAAATGGAATTCGTCTTCGCCCCATCCATTTCTTCCTCTACAAATTCCACCTCTCGCACGAACACAGACAACACCAGTCTGTTTTTCTGTTCCTCATGGCGGTTGTAAGAGCGGAACTGTCCGCTGACCATGATATACTCTCCTTCGTAATCTTGTGTAACATCAATAAGCCGTTCCGAAATCATAAGCGGAATACGGTCATCCGAGTTACTAAGGCGCTTCACCAGTACATCCACCATGTAGAATCCTTCTCCAAACACCTCATGGCTGAATGTAAATCCAGACGCAATCTCTCCCATAATAGTTACCTGATTGTTTTCAATAATCTTATCCGACATAATTTGGTTCTCCCTTCCTCTTCGTCGTATTTTATAGTCAATACATAATCTATGAATCAAATTCTTGTTTTAGAACTAAAACTTGTAAATTTTAAAAAATGTGATACACTATACTAGTTGCAGCATTAAATAGGAAGAAATGAAGAAAAAGGATTGAACATTATATGAAAACAAAACGTGAAAATATCCGTAATATCGCTATTATTGCCCATGTTGACCATGGCAAAACGACACTTGTAGACGAATTATTAAAACAAAGCGGTGTCTTTCGTGAGAACCAGGAAGTCGCAGAACGCGTCATGGATTCCAATGACATCGAACGTGAACGCGGCATCACGATTCTTTCCAAAAACACTGCCGTTTATTATAAAGATACAAAAATCAATATTATTGATACCCCTGGACATGCAGATTTTGGCGGTGAGGTAGAACGTGTGCTTAAGATGGTAAACGGCGTTGTCCTTGTAGTAGATGCTTTTGAGGGTGCGATGCCTCAGACAAAATTTGTTTTGAAAAAAGCGCTGGAATTAAAACTTCCAGTTATCGTATGTATTAATAAGATTGACCGTCCTGAAGCAAGACCGGACGAAGTAATCGATGAAGTGTTAGAACTTTTCATGGATTTGGATGCCTCTGACGAACAGCTCGATTGCCCGTTCGTATATGCTTCAGCCAAATCCGGTGTGGCTGTTCTTGAATTATCCGATACGCCAAAAGATATGATTCCTCTTTTTGAGACTATTTTGGAATATATCCCGGCACCGGAAGGTGACCCGGAAGCGGGTACGCAAGTTCTCATCAGTACCATCGATTATAATGAATACGTTGGTCGTATCGGAGTCGGTAAAGTGGATAATGGTACCATTTCCGTCAATCAGGAAGTCGTGTTAGTAAACCACCACGAACCGGACAAACAACGCAAAGTAAAAATCAGCAAGCTTTATGAATTTGACGGATTAAACAAAATAGAAGTAAAGGAAGCGGGCATCGGTTCTATCGTGGCAATCTCCGGAATCTCTGAGATTGCAATCGGTGATACCCTTTGTTCACCGGAAAATCCAACTCCAATCCCATTCCAGAAGATTTCCGAGCCGACTATTGCTATGCAGTTTGTAGTCAATGATAGTCCATTTGCAGGAACCGAAGGAAAATATGTGACTTCCCGCCACTTAAGAGACCGCCTTTTCCGTGAGCTCAATACCGATGTTAGTCTCCGCGTAGAAGAATCTGATTCTACCGACAGTTTTAAAGTATCCGGACGAGGAGAACTCCACCTTTCTGTGTTGATTGAAAATATGCGCCGGGAAGGTTATGAATTTGCAGTCAGCAAAGCAGAAGTTCTTTATAAAAAAGATGAAAACGGAAAATTGTTGGAACCAATGGAATTGGCATATATTGATGTGCCGGAAGAATTCAACGGAACCGTTATCGACAAGCTTAGTCAAAGAAAAGGTGAACTTCGGAATATGGGAATGTCCAACGGCGGTTATACACGCCTCGAATTCTCTATCCCTGCACGCGGACTTATCGGTTACCGTGGTGAATTTTTAACAGACACTAAAGGAAATGGTATCATCAACACCAGTTACGATGGATATGCTCCGTATAAGGGAGATATCTCTTACCGCAAACAAGGCTCTCTCATCGCATTTGAGACCGGAGAATCTGTCACATACGGACTTTTCAGCGCGCAGGATCGCGGAACTTTATTCATCGGACCAGGTGAAAAAGTATACTCCGGCATGGTGGTCGGACAAAATGGCAAGACAGACGATATCGAAATCAATGTCTGCAAGACAAAGCATCTGACCAACACTCGTTCTTCCAGCGCAGATGAGGCCTTGAAATTGACGCCTCCTCGTATCTTAAGCTTAGAACAAGCACTGGATTTTATCGAAACTGATGAACTTTTAGAGGTTACTCCAAAATCTCTGCGTATCCGTAAGAAAATTCTTGATCCGAAGATGCGTAAAAGGAGTCAGAATAAATCATGACTATTTTAAGACTTTTAGAAAATATCCGCACTCCGTTCGGTGAACAATTTTTTCAATTGCTGACGTATTTTGGCGAAGAACTGCTTGTCATCGTTGTGATCTGTTCTTTGTACTGGTGCTTCAATAAGAAGGCTGCATATCGCATTGGATTGATTTATTTTACGGCCGGGCTTACCGTTCAGGTATTAAAAATCACTTTCCGGATTCCGCGTCCATGGGTTCTGGATTCCGACTTTAAAGCGGTAGAAAGCGCCATTCCTGCAGCAACCGGGTATTCTTTTCCAAGCGGCCATACCCAAAGCGGCACCTGCCTTTACGCACCGCTTGCCGCGCAGGCCAAAAAAATATGGATAAAAATCTTATGTGTACTTGCATTTTTACTCATCGGATTTTCCCGTATGTACCTTGGGGTTCACACCCCAAAGGACGTACTGGTTTCCATGGGGCTCTCCTTGCTTTTCACCTGGATCATCTTTCATTTTGAGGAACAGCTCCTGGGTGATACTGCCCATGCAGGACGAATTGCAGCTGCACTTGCTGTTTTTTCCTGCACTGTCTGTACATACGCCTTCCTTCTCTGGAAGGGAAATGTGATAGACCTTAAATATGTTACAGACTGTTTCAAAGCTTCCGGCGCAGGGCTTGGCTTTGCCTTAGGTTTATATCTCGAAAAAACATACCTGAATTTTACCGTCAAAGACCTCTCCGGAATGAAGAAATTATGTCGGATCATCATCGGGCTTGTTACTGCAATTACACTGAAAACCTTGTTAAAGCTGCTCGGAGAAGATATACTGCTTGTACAGATGCTCTCCTATTTCCTGCTTGTAGTTTGGGTAATTTTCTTATATCCATATTTATTTACAGCCAAAGAAAGACAGCACATAAAAACAACATCGCACAAATCCATATAACAGAACAAAGTGGGCAAGCCCACTTCAGCTCCCCATCCCCTCACTCATGAGGGGCTTACACGCTTTGCACGCCGAGCGTGACAAGGTATTTCCTATAAGACAAGAATATCCCGTGAAAACCATGTACTAAAAGTACTGACTTCCACGGGATACTCTTATCAATTCATACTATCTCAATCCTATTAAACAATTGATAAAACAACAGGTCTCTGGATTGTAATATCTGCTTAAGGTATAATACAGTCCACGCTCAGCTGACTTGTCAGGAGTTTCCTGAAACCTTTTAGGGTTTGGACAGTATTATTTTTTTTGCTTCTGAATCATCTGGGTCATCTTTTAACACATCTACAGCATATTGGCAGTATTCTTTATGTGAAAAATACTGTTCTGGATAAGAATAAAAAATTGAAATAACTTGCTTTTTATATCCTATATTCTTTGGGTTTAATCTTATAGCCTGCTTTATATGCCACGATGCAAGCTTCATTGTATCGTCAAAGAATGGATTACAGTATATCAAATATAAACAACAATAATATTGCCATTCAGCTTCATCGCCATCAGTTGCTATCAAATATAATAAAAACACATAAATAATTTTAGGGTCTTCATCATATAAATCGGTACTTACTACTTCCCATTTTTCTTCTAAAGACAATGAATACATCAATAAATAAGCTTTTTCATATTCCATCTTACGGATTAGTTGAATTATTTTATCGGACATTAGTATACCTCCTTATCGATTCACCTAAGCATCCCCAACTTTAAAAACGCCTCCTTTTAATGTTTCCCACGACCCTTTCTTAACTGCCTGTTGTATTTAGCCACATATAACCAAGGATTCAGCTTTCCAACCGTATCCTTTTTCTCTCCCCTTACGGTAAGCAGCTTGCCCCATGCATCATACCCATATGTTACCACAGGACTCATATCCTCCGCAATCATCCCAATGACATCACTTTGTTTATTGTAGAGATAGTAATAATTTCTTAAGTGGGTGCCTGCATTGGCATCTGGATAGACCTGATATTTGATAGCGGCACATTCATTGGTTATCAGAGGATTGGTTTGCCAATCTTTAGTTTTTGACGTCCAAAATAACATTGCTATCAAAATATTATTGCCTCGAAAGACCTTTATAACGCAAGAATATCCTGCAGAAATCATATACTAAAAATATCGGACTCCGCAGGATATTAATACTAAATTGACACATAAATTTCTTTTGAACCAATATATTCATCTACTGTTCTCCACCGAACTTTTGATGCGCATATTGTAGTTCCTGTATAACTTTCTATATCTTTTTCTGACAAGCCGCCGCAATCACACCAATAAATGCAATCACTTTTTAAAAGCATAGTTGCATCGAGGATTTCACACGTATCATTTTCGTTATTTGGAAATAATTTTAAATGCTTTAATCCCACAAATTGCATTTCAATCACAGACGGATTTTCAAACTGTCGTTGAATAATCATGCTTAGAACTCTTTGGCTATTAACTGGAATCATACTTAATTCTTTATTTACATATGCACCACTAATGTATTTAATTTCTTTTAAACAACTATCATGAAAACTATACATAGCATCCATAAAATTATTTAAATCTTTTTCGGTTGCAATTTCATTCCACATACATTTTCTCCTTTAGTCTCCTAACCAATTTAATAAATTTTCAAACCCTTTATCAAAATCCAATAGTTCTTCTTCATTTACAGATATCTCTACGATTGGCATAACATAGCCATCGCCAAAATACCTTGGAGCACTGACAAAATCAATTCGATCTCCAATTTCAATTTTTTCATCTATACCATTCTGCTGAACAATTGATAAATTATCACCAACAATTTTAAAATTAATATCGTCGAACTCTGGATTCAAATCTGAAAATCCTAAATACAATGCTGGTTCATCCTCGTCATACGCAATATGTGTTACAATTCCGGTTGCATCTACATAATTACTTTCTTGTGAATAATAATCTTTCATTTTTCTTGTCATACAAGAGGTCAAAAAAACAAGTAGACACACTAAAAAGGTTATCAAAATATACCTTTTTAAAGTCATAATTCTTTTCTTCATGATTCTCTCCTCACTATATAGGACTATTTTTTTGCATTTGTAACATTCTCAAATTATCTTCCCAGACAGCATCTTCCAATGCTTGCGCATGTTTAAGAGAACTGTCAAATGCCACGTTATAAGACGCATCATCTATATATTCTTGTAATCTGTCAAATATACAAAAAGCTCCTGGCCAATTCATGTCCTGCAGCCATTCCATTAATCCAAGCAAATGTGGCGCCAACTCATCATCAGTTCTTTCAGATAGAATTTTTGCACAATTATCCCAAACATTTTTATTATAATTTTTATTACAAGGTTGCAAAAAAGCACTAATACATTTTACATCTTTAGCCAGTGCAATCCCTTGCGCTTGTTCCTCTATGCTATTGTTCCAATCTATCAAATTCATTATAGTATCTACTTTTATCATCCAATACCCCCATGACATCGCTTTACTTATTAGTAATCATATTATATTGCCATTAGACAACAACCAAAACAATTCTCTCATATCCTCCTCAATATCATCAGTGTCTGAATATAGTGATACCTTTGTTTTAAGAAAATTCCTTTCTATTGATGACACTATCCATGTAGCCGATAATGAATAGTACTCCACTTCGCCATCATTACTTTCTATACGTACTTCTTTCCCGTCTCTTTGACCTTCACAAAATACATAACATTCATAACCATTATGAAACGGCAAACGACAATAAGAACTCTTCTTTGTCGAAAAATCAATCCAAAAAAGCCCAACTTCAAAAGAACAATTGTATTGTTTTAACAATGATGAATAACTACTAATAATCTTAGAATATGTTTCAAGCATTCTATTTTCATGATTTATGATAAGCGGTTTCTTGCTTACATCGTATACAAATTTCATTAAAGTCTCCTCCCAAACAGCGTCCAATGAATTGAACATCCTATAATTCTACTTGCTTGATTCCCAACCAACACTACTGTAACCTGTCCAATAATCACGTCCGCGAATTTAAATTAACGAATCATTATCCTATAATTATGCTTTTACATGCAATTATCAACCGGTCTCCTGAAATAAAGGTAATTATCGTTTCGATATATTCTTCTTGAATATCTAGTGTACAAAATGGATAATCATTACTATTTTTCATTTCAAATAGTTTGGAAATGATAATTGCATTGTCTTTTTCTACATATTCAAAATCAAGAATATGTGGAGATCTACCCCAAAAATCGCAGGATGTCATTTCAAAGCCAATTACATTCAGAAACTCAATTGAGAACCTTATACTATTAAATTTCTCTTCTTTTATAATTGAAAGATGTAATTTCTTTTCAGCGCGATTAAAATTAAACTCTTCAAGTATATCATCATGTATATACACTTCTTTTGAATTAATAATATTTCCGTTTGATGCATCTATTATCATAATCTTATTCCTCCCATTCACTTCGTTCCACACAAGATATCACGATTAGAATTTCTACTATGTATAACAATATAAATCTTCCAAAAACTCTATATTTAATATATCACCCGTATAAATTTTGCGTTCTTCCATCGCCTTCTTTCTAAACAAAGCCATGTCCTCTGTTGTGTATCCTATTTTATCAAGCAAAGAAGAAATATCATTACATTTATAATCTTTGTCCGTCTTCTTTTTATATTGTAACCAGATCCACAAACGATTTAATGTTGTTATAGCAGAATATTGCGGATCTACGATGTCGTCATCTAAAACCAAGTCCAAAAGTTCAATTGTATCTGAAAAGTACCATTTACTTATATATTTTATACACTCTTCTAAGTTCATTATAAAATCTCCTAACTACCAGTCCAATAGATTTCTTGCATTCTGTTATACTTACTTACTGAGCATTTACGATAATTTTTTCACCATTTACATTTACCCAATATTCATCTGTGAAATCTTGAATATTGGTATAATATGTAACATATGTTTTTTCCAATACATCTATGGGCTGCACCAGTGAACTAAATTTTGAATTGAAACTATCTGTTATCTGAGAGTACCCACCATTGGTATCCAAAATGGCTACAAAATAATCATTTGTATTTTTATACTGATAAACCTCAACACTGGTGCTATTGTACATCCCGTATGTGTGTGAAATGTGTTTCATATTTATTGCATTACTAATTTTCCAACCATTCGCAACTTTAGGCACAATCAAATAAATATGTGTATCATCGTCCTGACCTATCACTAAATCACTATCCTTCCCTTTTACAACAAGCTTAACTTTCGTTTTACTTCCCTGATAATAATGAAAAGCTTTTTCTGGTGAGCTGAAAGTTATAAATAAATTTTCAAATGGTATAAACGCCAATACAATCATAAATATAATTGAAATAGTAATAGCTAAAAAGAATATTTTGTTCCACTGAGTTTTGTTGGATTTTTTCATTTTTAAAACTATACATCAAAAAATAATAGCTCCCATACATGTTCGAATTAAACCATACACTTCTTCTGCTCCTTTTCTTAAATTATCGTGCGTAAACGGGTGACTGCACTGGTTGTCCTATTCACATGTTACCATACATACTACGTTCTCCGCAATTATTTTCCTAGCAACTCTTTGTATTTCAGTATTTATTCAGTTATTTCGGTTACAATATTCTTATTTGACCAAAAATTCGCAAAAACACAATATATACTCACACTTTTTCCCTGGAATAAACAAGAATCAAATCCAATGTCCAAATCAAGATGGCGTTACACAGACTCTTATAACGCAAAAATATCCCGCAGGAACCATGTACTAAAAGCACCAGATTCCACGGGATATTCTTAAATTCTTTCTCTACACTATTTACGTTTTTCCCCTAAAAAGATATTTCTTCTAATTCAATCCCCCACTCTTTCATCTTTTCCATAAACACCTTTTCATCCACTTCATAATATGTATCATGCCAAATTTTTTTCTGTTCCGGGGTAAAATAAATACAAACATATGAAAATGGATGTTCCGCACAATATCCTGAGGGACTAAACTTTCTTTTACGCACAAAACTAAGCTTCCTTTTACGCAAAGGATGAAGTGAAAAAATTATCCCCTTCTCATAAATAAATTCTGAAGATGGTCTAAATGTATTACTTATATCCACGACCGCTTTTACTTTAAAATCGTCCCACGTATATTCTTTTTTATAATGCCACAAAGATATAGTACATCCTTTTTCACTCATGGCAATCGTCCTTCCTGCACATATCCACACCCATATTAATATAACATATACCAATATGAGTAAACCAATTAGACCCAAAGTCAGAATCCGCATTTCTGCTTTTTCTTCTTCATACACTAACCCTTTACTATACTCAATTGAATCTGCTATTTCGGCTACCATCGCAACTGTCATTAAAACAAACATAACTATTATATAATTTCTCATTGCTTTATTCGGTTTAAATACCATCTCTAGTTCATACAGTCTGACTACATTAGAAAATAGTTAGACTTTCCTTTCTCTCAGATTTTTGAAATGCAAATAAGTAATTCTCTTATTCTAAAAAGTGATTAAGATGTTCGTCGAAATCTCCTTCCAAATAACGTCCCCCTCTTCCTCATACTCATAGGTTACCACAGGGGTCATATCCTCTGCAATCATTATAGGTGTAGGAATAAACCGTATTCGTTGCGTCTTTGAGTGAAGTAATCATATCTATTGCATTGTCAATGGTATAGGTGGTCTGCTATTTGGCATTATCCTCACTGCTGATGAGACTTCCTTTACTGTCATAGAAATAGGTTCTTCCTGTCTCATCAGTCGTTAGTATCACGTTATCAAATATTGATACACGCCTATCCATATAACACAAAAATATCCCACAGAAAAACATATACCAAAAGTACTGAATTCCACGGGATATTACTATTTCCTTAATAATACAACAGAAATCGATACTAACCAAATTCTCCTTAGCCGAATATCTATAAAAAACAGCTATATAGACTCTACCCAAATAGCGAGAATTTTATATTCAAAAAAAACTTCTTACGTATAAAATATGTTATAATTAAAATTACTAAACAGACAAACATAAAGTTCCAAATACGCTCAAAACTCCATGAAATTTTTAATTTGATAAGCATTTTTTCATACACTGCCGGACCTAATATTTCATATATAATACCAGTTACACCAAATAAGGCAACTAGAGCAAAGGAGATTATATTTATTATCAATAGAATAATTTTTAAAACTTCTTTCATTTTAATGTGTACCTCTCTTTTCTGCTCTCTGTACAGGATCAGTAGTAAAAATGGATATAATTATTTAATTAAGATACTACTTCTCCTTTATGAATCGTTCTGCACGGTCACGTACCGCTTCTGAATTTTCTGCAATAAGTAACCATTCTACCGCATCCTTTATACATATTTCATTACTTGAGTCAATAATATCACTTAATAAAGATAGTGTAGTACATCTAATCTGATAGTCATCACTTTTTAAAAACTGGAGTAATTCATTAAGCGATTCCTTAATGCCAAACATAAATAAAGCATAGCACCAACTTAATGCATAATCATTAGCTTTTTCAGTTTCTTTTTTATTTTTGGCAAACTCAATCTTACTAACAGATACCCTTTTTAACAACACTACTACGTCTGCCCATGAAAGTATCGCATAGCTTCGAACAAGTCTACTTGTTTCGCTTGAAATTGCTTCTTGCAAAAAATCTAAAACATCATTGTACGGAAATACTGACAATGAGTCAAACGCTTCCGTACGGACTAACTCGTCTTCATCTTGAGCCAATTGTAGCAAAATGTTTTTAGAATTTTCATTAATGAAATCAATTAAAAGAGGAGCAACCATTCTTCTAACAGTATTGTCATTATCAATTGAGTAATCTTTTAAAATCTCAAATTGCTCATCAGATAAAATAACCATATCGTCATATTCTTGTAATAAATTTATTTTTTCTTCTATTGTCACTATTTTTCCCCTCGTTTCTGCTTGTTTCGATTGCCTCTTGCTTTTCTGCAAGACCAGTATCTCTTATTCTCTGCTTCCCACCCTTTGACATTTTCTATACATTGTAACCTATGTAACCGACAGCCGCTACAGCAACGCCTCCCAATATAACCCAACCAACTGGATTCCAAAAATTCGAGCCACCAGCAGCAGCTCCCCATGCAAGGGTTCCTGCTACAATCGCAAATTTACCGTCAGAATCATGATAATTGATAGGATTGTTAAGACAATAAGCATATAGATTTGTGGCTAAAAGGCTATCTCCAAGATGATTTGGCATCACATCTGTATCATACTCACATGTTACCACGGGTGTCATATCCTCTGCAACCATTTCGGTGACATCACTTTGCATAACCATCGCTTTGCACATTGTAGAGGTAGTAGTAAGTTCCTTGCTTCTGGCCTTCGTGATACCAGCTGAAGCCTTCCCGTCTTCCGGTGGCATCGTACAGGAATACGAGTTCCTCGTCCCCTTGTTTCATAGCCTGCATTGTTCCGGATGCATCTACGAAATAACTGGTTTCCGTATCGTTTACAGTTTTTCCGATGCGGATTCCGTCTGGGTTATATTTATAGCTGACGCTCGTTTCATCAGAAAGCCGCATGCTTTGAAGCTGTCTGCCGTTCTGCCAGGAGAACTGCATCCCGTCTCGGTAAGTGAGTGGATTTCCGATCTCATTATAGGTGATGGCTTGTCCACCGTAAGAGGTCAGTTTATCTTTCCATGTCTCGTCTTCGTAGCCGTATGGAATGGTTCCTGTCACTTCTCCCAGTTCCCTGATCGTGTAAGGGTACTCTGTTTTTGCACAAATTTGAAGAGAAATCATCGTTTTTATGGATATATATTATCAAAAGATGAGTTTTGTATCCAAACGTTGGATATTTCAGAGCAAGAATTAGATTGGATGTCCACAGCACAGCAGTATGCAAAAACAGCGTCACCCTCATCCTTATAACGCAAGAATATCCCGCAGAAACCATATACTAAAAACGTCCACCAGACGTTTTTGTCGCATACTTGGCAACTAAAAGCACCAGATTCCACGGGATATTCTTGAATTCTGCTATATTTGCTTATGAGATATTATAATAGTTTTTCACCATTTACATTGCTCCCATACTCGTCTGTGAAGTCTTGAATATTGGTACAATATGTAACATATGTTTTCTCAAATACATCGATGGGCTACGCCAGTGAACTAAATTCTGAATGAAAACTGCCTGTTATTTGAGCTTCCTCACTATTGGTATCAAGGAACAAATTTTGAGTTACTTTTTACTTGCCGAAAAATACGCTATACCGACAAGTAACTTATGCAGCTAGCCACAGGCTTCCGAGCACATTTATCAGGATTTTCCGAATCATTTTCCATGATTAATTTTATAATTCCGGATACTCAAAAATATCACGATTAGAATCTCTGCTACGTATAACAATAGCAGGACTTTAAAGCGAAGCCACACTATGAATGGGATTGTACAAAAACCATGTATTATTCCAGCTACTATAACCGCAGACAAATCTCTGTGACTTCGCCTTTCATCCAACATCACAACTGGTGTATACATAAACATCACTATACCAAGCATAAAAAACACTGCAGCATACTCTGATTCTGATTTCATAGTATGTCTCCATTGAAAACAACACAGTAAAAAATTCAATCCCAAAGTGCCATAAAATATTCCCAACAATCGTGTATACAACTTTAGATTTGGAATATTATGTTTATTGGCATATTTATTATATTCTTTTTTCACGTTACCGATTCTTACGCTTTTCTTCTTAAACCATTTTCCATGATTAATTCGATAATTTCGGATACTCAAAAATATCACGATTAGAATTTCTACTATGTATAGCAATAGTAGGATTTTAAAGCGAAACAACACTATGAATGGGATTGTGCAAAAACCATGAACTATTCCAGCTCCTATAACCGCAAACAAGTCCCTATCTCTTCGTCTTTCATTTGTCATCTTAATCGGTGTGAGCGCAAACATCGTTATACTAAGCATTAAAAACAGTACAGCATACTCTGATTCTGATACCATAGTATATTTCCATTGGAAAAAACACAGTAAAAGATTCAATCCCGAGGTTCCATAAAATATTCCCAACAATTGTGTATACAACTCTAGATTTGGAATATTATGTTTATTGGCATATTCATTATATTCTTTTCTCACGTTACCAACTCCTATGCTTTACTCCTTGAAAACAACTTTCTAACCCAATTACCCACATTAGAAACAAAACCTGCTAAACCGGTTTGACCAGTACTTTTTACAACCTTCTTTTTAATTGCGGTTATCTTTGCAGTATACATTGCTTTTTTTCTGACAGATTTGGTTGCATTGATCACTTGCTTCGAACGCCCATATACACCTCGCATCTGCTTTCCGTTTGCTCCAGCACCACCAACCCATCCTGCGGCTCCACCGATTACTGTAGATGCAACAAAATCACCTGCATTTGCTTTTACACCTTTATAACTACAATTTGCTAGATAAGTAGTTCCTCCCAAAGCAGCATTCGCAACTACTGAGCCTGCAAGGGTTATTCCCGATGCAGCCATCGCTCCACCGATTGCTGCTGACACATAATCTACCGGAGACAATGAACTCATTATCTCTTTCAGTGAACTTCCCGATGCCAAACCAAAACCAACATCCATAACAAACTGCGTTGCAACACCTATTACTGCGCCAACTGCTAAATGCCATACAGCACCACTTGAATCTACTCTCATTACAGGATTATTGTCACAGTATGCATATAGATTTTTATCATATAAGTCATCTTGCACTTCTAACACATCTATAGTGTCAGGACTTATAAACCGATTGACTTCCGGATCATAATACCTGCTGGATACATAATACAGCCCGCTCTCTTCCTCATACACATACCCACGATACCGGAATGGATTCAGCTTTCCAACTGTATCCTTTTTCTCTCCGCCTACGTTAAGCAGTTTGCCCCATGCATCATACTCATATGTTACCACAGGACTCATATCCTCTGCAATCATTCCGATGGCGCCGGAGACTGTCTTCTGTGGATAAAAATTATTGTAAAGTATGTAATATGTCCACAGTGTTTCTAAAAAACATATTCCATACTATGTTTTTGACCAAATTTAAATAGAAATAGTATATTTTATGGCGATATATTAACAAAAGAAACGCTACATATCCAAACGTTGGGGATTTCAGAACAAGAATTAGATTTGATATCCAAAACCAAGTTGTCACCTCAAATATCATTAGAAAAAATTTTCTTTAACATAAGAATATCCCGCAGAAATTATGTACTAAAAATACGAGATTCCACGGGATATTATTGCTTTTTTATGATATCACTTCAATTTTATTACTTGCTTTCCTTCTTGTTGGATTCATCAAACTCCTTCCAATCAAGATACTGGTCAATTACATAATGTTCAAACCTTTGATTATACTTGCTTGATTCCCAACCAACACTGTCGTAACCTGTCCAATAATCATGTCCGCGAAATGGAATCAAATCATCTCCGGACAGGTTTCCCAGAAACGTAAGATTGTCTTTCGGAATTCCTCTCGCTGATTCTGCTAATAATTTAATCGTATATTCCAACGGATCATTTGGAAAATTAATAAATCTCAAAGCAGGATAGACTGGCAACAGATTGAACTTTACTAATTCCTCTATAGATGGAATCTCACTTCCAATCCAATTATAAATTTGAATAACAGGAATGATATGCCCTGGCCACCAGGTATCTTCTGATACCTTTCTAAAAACAGCATACTTACCTTCAAACCCTTTTTCCTTGCTGTAATCACTGGTAAATCGGTATGCAAAAACATCTCCCAATTTCCATGTACACTGATAAATTCGATATTTTGATACCTTCTTTTCGGCTGGCTGAGGACTTTCCAATTTTTCCTTTAGCTTATCACGCGTTTTTTGCCATGCCTGCAACTGTTTCTCTCCGGATTCTCTCCAGCGTTCCAACTCTTCATCTTGTGAAAGAAAAAACATTGCCTTTTCTTTTACCTCTGGAAGTAGTCTTCCATAGTTCCATTGTGTATCTGCTAATGCAAACCAAAACAATGGTTCCTCCTCCACATCCCCCATAATATCGGCATTTATATCAATCAATTCTTGCGTAACTTCCTCATTGGATTTTCCACGCCGTAGTTTATCGACATAATCATTACGAATATCACTGGTTGTATCATTTGAATACAGAGATGTTCCCCATGCTCCCATTTTATCACCTTCCCATCAAATTTAAAATTTCATTTTCCAGCATCCCATCAAAAATACTAATGATATTATTCATCTCTCCAATAAATCCCTTAACATTTCCCACTGCGATTTCCCTTCTGCAATTCGCTAAACTATCTAAGGTGTATGTGGAAATTAATACCTGCTCCATTATGCGGGCTTCATTCTTTGTCAATCCAGAAAACTTAACCTCTAATGGTTCGAGATTTGTTTTTCTTGGATCTCTATTATGTTGTATTTGTCGTTGGTCCGGACTAATCGTTCGCCCAACATATTTTACTTTTTTTGTGGTTTTGTATCTCATAATATATACATTATGGTTTCTTGGAGATGGTTTTGGAGACGGGCTATATTTTGTACTTTCCACTTTAGCTGCAACCACTGCTGCAGTGGTTGCAGCTCCTTCAATTATCAATGCTCCTGTTGCAATGGTAGTAAGATAACTTCCGCTTACAATTCCTCCACCTACTACTGCTAAAGCTCCACCACATGTAACTGCTACGATTGCTACAGCAGCAACAGCACCAGCTACCACTGCTATTCCAGTAAATACTTGACTCCAGGAAGGCCAGTGCCCTGTTATGTCATCCATATTAACGGGATTGTTAAAGCAATAAACGAAAAGATTATATCCTTGAATCGCTCCGCCGATACCGGAAATAACTCCATCCGCATTTAAAAACCGTCCAACCTCCGGATCATAATACCTGCTGGATACATAATACAGCCCGCTCTCTTCCTCATACACATATCCACGATACCGGAATGGATTCAGCTTTCCAACCGTATCTTTCTTTTCTCCGCTTATGCTAAGCAGCTTGCCCCATGCGTCATACTCATATGTTACCACAGGACTCATATCCTCTGCAACCATTCCGATGACATCGCTTTGCATATT
>ERZ808029.534-NODE-534-length-19952-cov-4.169811_pt1 | contig 19952 bp, 15 predicted proteins | sample MGYA00380185_ERZ808029 | MGnify/ENA primary metagenome ERZ808029 (study PRJEB31490, sample SAMN06133404) | mouse gut metagenome | isolation source: M2_3 | host: mice | place: China: Chengdu | collected 2015-05 ... | reverse complement strand
TACGGATATTTGCAAAACTGGAGCAGATCTTAAAAGGCGAGGGCTGGAGGGATATTTGGGCGGAAGATTTTTCTGTGCGGAAATCTCTGTACCGTATGGCAAAAAGTCAGGGGATTTTGCATATGGAGCAGATGGATGAATGGCTTCGCAGGGAAAAGGATTCCTTTGGAATGACCATGCTGATCAAGGGAATTTTGTCTCATCCAGACTGCACTCTGGAGCGGGCCAAGAAATACACATTGCTGGCGTTGGGGCGGCAGGAAGATTTTGAAAATGAAGAACTTTTGTGGAAATATCTGCTGGACGAACAGGAGGATATTTCCAAGGCTGCCTGTATTTCTATACAAAAGCGGGGATTTTATCCTGGTGCAAAGAAACTATATTGTGCGTACTGCAGTTCAAAGAAGGAACACCAAAAGAGATACCTGCTGCGTCTGCTTTTAAGGGAGAGTTCGTGGAACCGTCTGCCCTGGCTGATCCGCCTCTATAACGAAGGCCTGCCGGAGCAGGAGAAGCAGAGAGTAAAGGGCGGCATTCACTGCCGTTTTATGTATGCACGGGTGCCAGAAATGCAGAAGGAAGAAATCTGCAAAGCATTAAAGGAAAAGGCCGGAGAACTTCCAAAAGGCATGGAAGAAGAAATCCGCTATGACATGAGGTTTGTATAGCAAGGCTTCCCTTAAAGCGTGTGTCCCATCCGTTTGATAATACGGATTTAGAAAAGGTTTTTGCAGCTTATCACATTTTGTTTGTTCGAAAATGTGATAGACCGTGTGTACCCGCAAAATCCTGAAAATACTGTAAAATATCAGGTACTGCCTAATTGTCAATTATGGCGATTGGGCGGTATTTTTCTGTTATGTAGTGTTCCGAATGTCTTGGACGTAATCAAAGATTCCCTGGCATTTGGGAAAATGGCTCCTTTCTAGTGAGAATTCAGATATCACCTCCTTAATAGCATGAAAAAGCATCTTTCAACCAGAAAGTTGCGACGCAAACGACGCAAGAATACGGCAGACGGTGCCAAACGGTATAAAAATATGAGCAACCCCAAAGGGCTACTCCTAAAGTAAACGGTAGTTAGGTTCTTTCCAGACTTAGTTGAAAAGATTATTTTTATCATGCAAAAACGTGATATATTTGCTTCTTCTTGATGAAATATTTATCAAATCAACAAACATTGGAAAGAACCGGTAGATAGGTTCTTTCCAGTGTTAGTTGAATTCAGCGTGGAAAAGTTCATGAAACAGTACTTTGGATTTCAGTAGCTCAAAGCTGTTTCTTCCATACATGATTCGTTTTATGACTTTAATCTTATTTACGCTGCCTTCTGCCAAACCATTATTGTAAGAGTAAATAATTCCATTTTTTATAGCTTCTAAATCTTTCGATATACCTTCAACGAATGACTGCAATTCCGGCATGTCGTGTTTTTGGGCCGACTCTATCCATTTATCCAGCTTTTCTGGTTTTTTGGAAAACATCACTGTATGGAATTCTTTTACCAGAGAATACAGCTCACTTAACATGGGATATTTTTTCAATGCCTGTTCATATTGGCCTGATGTGATTGTTGCGACATTTTCCAGCTTCTTATAAATCAGCTGGCATAAAGATTTTCTCTGGATGAATTCAGACTGGGGTTTGTTTTGTTCTTCCTGCTCATGCATCCGTGTCCTCTCTTTTTGCATGAACATTCTAAGAGAAGCAACGCTTCCGGTATATCCTTTTTCACAAAGGATCTTATGGATTTGTGGATATGTAAACCCCCTGCTACAGAGTTCTATGACATCTTTTTCATATGGCGCAAGTTTACCGGGAATGCGCGCATTGTAATGTCCGTCTGTAACTGAATAGCCGGGATTCAGATAATTCTGTATTGTTTTACAGGTATGATGCATCATGACTGCAATCTGTCCAATCGGATGCCCGACCTGCGCCAGTTTCCTGGCTTCGTTAACTTCCTGCTGCTTTTGCTGCATGGCGAGCTGATGCTGCCTTTCCCGGGCGGTTGCCCTGCTCTCCGGAATTTCATTTTCCGGAATGGCAAGGTATTTCCGGACTGTTGTAGGGCACGAATGCAATAACAATGCAATGTCGGCTACTGTCAGCCCTTCTTTTCTTTTTTGATGAGCAAACCTGATCCGCAACGGTCGGTTCGCAGTATTGTACAAGGCTTTCATCTCTTCTGAAACCTCTTCCGCCAGCGGGATTTCTATCCTTGCAGGAAACTCCCTGATGATGTATTTAGTTATGGCTTCTGAAAGCCCTTTTATTAAATGGAAACGGTCACTGACCTGTACTGCATCAGGATGTGAGTCTGCTGCTGCCGACGAATAAATGGCTGCCCCGTCTCTTGACACGACTTGGATGTTTGGAAATGCTGCAAGCCATTTGGCGACATCGGCGGTTTCCCTGGAGGGAATCAGGTCAATAATCCTGTGGCTTTCAAGGTCGACCATGACCGTCCCATAGGAAAATCTCTTTCTGAGCGCAAAATCATCCACACAAACTTTTGTTACCGAAGACTTATCCACAATGGACGGCATTTTTTTTAAGCAGGCTGCAGATGCTGCTTTTGCATGCTATGATATTTTCACTCTTTAAAAGTCTTGATGCGTTTAGTGAACTTAACTGTGTCGATGTATGGATAATGTTTTTGAGTAGTCGGTCTGTCTTTTTTGCCCTTGGCGCAGCAAAAGGATGTATTTCAGAGAACGTTTTATGTGAGCAGTCTGGATTTTTGCAAAACATTTTTCGTGTATCTACTAATAAAACAACCTGCTTATCCTGAATTGGTAAATCTTGAATTTCTCTCTGATATGTTGAATGAACCCATATGGATCTTGAACCGCAAAACGGGCAGACCAGTTCTTTATTACTGGACTGTATATTGAAAATAACCGCCTTGTCTTTTATTCGATATTGCACTAATTCATAATCTTTGTTGAGTAGTTTAATAAATTCATCCATACAGTAGCCACGTCCTTCCATAAAAGTCTGGTTACATTATATAACTTTAAAACACTAAATTCAACTAATAGCGGAAAGAACCTATCTACCGTTTACCAGCGAACACTTTAAATTTGCCTGTCTGCTACAAACAAAATCAACGATATGAAACAAAAAATACTGGTTATTTTTCGTTGAAAATCTATCCAAAGCAGTATCCTGAGAAATGCAAAGTAAACAAAGTTCACTCTAGTGTTCCATCCGGACAGAAAATGGAACACTAGATTAAGCGTTTCCCCTTTTGGGGTGTCATGGAAGAACTTTACACAATCCTATTTGGATTCCGGATCACGCACATTTTCCAGATAGGAATACAGAGTCCCTTTGGAGATCCCCAGGTATCTGCAGATCTTGTTTCCGGATTTTGAGATAAGGAAAACACCTTTTTCATCAAAGTAACGGATGGCATCAAGCTTTTCTGACTTGCTCATTTCGGAGGAATCCTTTCCTAAAAGTTCCTGATGCTTTTCAATATAATAATCAACCAGTTCCCCTACATTTTTTGCAAAAACCTCCTTTTCGTTATCATGGGAGGATTGGGATTTGTACAATTCAGAAAAAAAGACGGAGAGTTCTTTCATCTCTGTAATATCTGTGTTGATGCAAAGGCAGCCCTCCACAGAACCTTCCTCATTATAGATATATAAAGTGGAGGAGCGGAAAATGCGCCCATCCTTTAGGTGGGTAATATATCCGAAAGAATCATGGTTCTTTTGCCTACTGTCTTGACGCAGTATTTCCAAGCCTAAATTACTTCCGCAATCCCCCACCTTCCTGCCGGTAAGATGATTGTTTTCAATGCCTATAATAGTGCTCTCATAGGTGCTGGTCAGATCATGGAGGATGATTTCTGATTTGGAACCATATTGGATGGCAAGCATTTTTAAAAGGCGTAATAAGGTGTCTTTGTTTTCATATAAGCCGCTCAATGGTTTGTTCCCCTTTTGAATAAAGTTTAAATATAATATGAATAATATTTTAGCATTGATAAAATAAAAAAACAAGTTCAAAAGGGAAAAATAAGTTTAAATATAAAAAAATTATTATTCAAAGTTAAAAAAGGAAAAATGTGGAAAAAAAGTATAAAAAGTAATAAGAGAAGGTTAAGTAATTAAATCAAAATTGATATAAATGGACTTATTTCTATTAAAAACTAAGGACTGTACCTTTTGAAGAAGCTGAAAAAGGGGATAAAAAAGAAAAATTAGAAAAAAAGTATAAAATAACAAAATAATACTTGAAAAAAATTATTATTTAATATATAATTATCATAAGAAAAATATAAAAATTTTACACAAAATGAACACTGGTCGAAGTTGCAGTGATGCAAATAAGATAAAAATTATAATTAAGGAGAAGAAGTTTTATGAGGAGATTGATGAAGGCAAGAAAAATGGCAGCAATGACGGCAGCAGTGATGATTACTACAGCTTTGGCGGGGTGCGGCGCTTCCCAAGTTCCAGAGACGACAAAAGCTGCGGCGCAGCAGGAAGCTGGGAAGGAGACAGCAGCAGAAGCTTCGGAAAAAGCAGCAGATGGCGTGGAATACAAGGAACAAAAATTCCAGTTGGGCTACAACACGGTGGAGGACTCGGTAAGAGGTGAGATGGCCAAGGCATTTAAAGAGTATCTGGAGACCCAGAGCGGAGGGAAAATCACGGTGGAGTTGTTCCCGGCAGGAACCTTGGGTTCGGAGCAGGAGATGACAGAGATGGTTAAAATCGGAACCTTGGACTTTACCCTTCCGGGCTGTTCGAATATGTCGAATGTGGACCCCTCTTTTTCCGCAGTGTCATTGCCTTTTTTGGTTAAGGATTTTGAGGAAGCACATCAGCTTCAGGATGGAGAACTGGGAGAGGCGTTGAAGGAACTGGCACAAAGTTATGGGTATAAAATTCTGGGCTGGGGAGACCTGGGGATGGCTCAGATTACAAACAACAAGAAGGCCATTAACAGCGTGTCTGATATGGCGGGCTTGAAGATGCGGGCTCCCAATGAAGAGGCATCCATCAAAACCTTTGAAAGTCTGGGCTGTTCTGTGTCAACATTGGCATTTTCGGAATTGTATCTGGGGATGAGTCAGGGGGTTGTGGATGGGCAGTTTAACCCGATTGATGCGATTTATCAGCAGAAATTTTATGAAGTGCAGGATTATCTGGCTCTTTGCAATATTTTCTATTATGGAATTAATTTTGTAATGAGTGACAGCAAGTTTGCTTCTCTTGATGAAGACACGCAGAAGCTGATTGTGGAGGCGGCAGCCAAGGCGCAGGAGGTTTCCAGAGAATATGCAAAGGATGCGGATGTCAGATATCTTGACATGATTAAGGAGCAGGGAGGCTTTAAGGAGATCACTACCCCGGACACGGAAGAATTTGCAGAGACGGTTAAGCCGGTATATGATATGTTTGCAGGGAAGGCAAATGAAAAGGTATTAAAAGCAATCGGACGGTAAAGGGGTTGAAAAATTCCAGGGATGAGGAGGTCAGGGATGGATATTTTCAAAAAAATTGAGAAAGGGATTTATGTATTTACGAATACTTTGGGGATTCTTGCGGGACTTATGATGGCTCTCCTGACAGGTTTTGTATTCGCAGAGGTACTTTGCCGATATATATTTAAGTCTCCGATTGTAATCACCACAGAGATGACCAACATTCTTTTTCCGTGGATTGTGTCATTGAGTGCAATCAGCATTGCGAAGGATAACGGGAATACCGCCCTGGTTTTTATTAAAGAAAAATTCAGGGGGACCTTCCGTCATATTGCCGAAATCGCGGTGCATATGGTGATGCTTTATTTTTCGGTTTTTATGGCTATAGCTTCCTTTAAGCTGTCTAGTTCCCTGAGCAAGGAGATTATGGTTCTTACTGGTATCAGCAAAGCGCTGGTATACGGTTCTATGTTCATTGGGTTTGTGGGGATTACAATTGTTGTAGGGTTTAACTTGCTTAAGTACATTGTATTTGACATGGTAAAGATGGGAGGTGTGGAAAAATGATTTTTGTCATGTTTTTGGGGTTTGCTGTTTTAATGGTGATAGGGGTTCCTATTGCGTTTGCAATGGGAAGCGCTTCTCTTTTGTTTATGCAGGCGAAGGATATTTCCCTGGCAGTTGCAGCTCAAAAGTTTTTTTCCAATACACAGTCCTTTTCCTTTTTGGCGGTTCCGTTCTTTATTCTGGCGGGGAATCTGATGGTGGAATCAGGAATTGCCAAAAAGCTGATCAATTTTGCCAGCGTTCTGGTTCGTCAGCTTCCGGGAGGGCTGGGCTGTGTATCTGTGGTGACAAGTATGATTATGGCAGGGATTTCCGGATCCTCAGTGGCAGATGCATCTTCTGTAGGGGCAATTCTGATTCCGGAAATGAATGACCAGGGTTATCCGAAATCCTTTTCGGCGGCAATCAATGCGACCAGTTCCGTGGTAGGCATTATCATTCCTCCAAGCAGTACCATGATTGTTATTTCTTATATTACAGGGCTTTCTGTGGCGAAAATGTTTCTAGCAGGGGCAATTCCAGGTATTCTGATCGGGTTGGCCTATTTGGCGGTGACTATATGGATGGCGTTAAAAAACAACTATCCCCGAGAGGAACGTGCTTCAAAAAGTGAGATTATTGCAGCGTCTGTTGATGCTGCCTGGGCGATGCTGTTTCCTGTGTTTATGTTAGGGAGCATAATCCTGGGAATAGCGACTCCCACGGAGTCTGCCTCTATCTGTGTGGTGTATTCCCTGCTGTTGGGGCTGTTGGTATACCGTTCCCTTAATATGAAGAAGATTCTTCGTGCATTGAAGGACTCTGCAATCGGGACAACTGTGGTTATGATGGTGGTCTGTACGGCGACCATTATGCAGTGGATCCTGGTAAGCAATAATATTCCCACAATGATTGCAGATTTTCTCCTGGGCTTAAACCTGCCATATGCTTTAATGCTTTTTGTAATGATTTTAATTCTCTTTTTTGCAGGGATGGTGATGGACAATGTGCCTAATCTGTACATTTTCCTGCCGATTTTTATGCCGATTGCCATAGGGATGGGAATGGACCCGATCCACATGTCCATTGTGGTGCTTTGTTCTCTGGCAATGGGGTTATTTACTCCTCCGGTGGGGACTACGCTTTTTATATCCTGTAATATTGCGGGGATCTCGATTGAGGAGTGTGTGAAGGACTTGGTTCCCTTTTTCATTACAGGGGCAATCGTGATCTTGTTAGTGGCATATTGTCCCCCGTTGACCGTGTTTTTGGGGAACATGATTTAGGGGAGGGGGATTATGAAAGCGTATAGCCGGATGGCAGTACAGATGATGAAGGAACTGGTAAAGTTTGACACTTCCAATGCACCAGGGAATGAAAGACCCCTGGCAGAATATATCGCAGATATTTTAAAAAAAGAAGGATTTGCTGTTGAGGTTCAGAAAGTGGCAGAGAACCGGGCAAACGTGATTGCATCTATCGGGGAATCGGAGCGCAATCTGATATTAAACGGGCACCTGGATGTGGTTCCGTCAGGCAGCGGATGGAATACAGCGCCTTTTCAGGTGACGGAAAAAGAAGGGCGTTTTTATGGAAGGGGAACCTGCGATATGAAGGGCGGTCTGGCGGCAATGATGGCTGCGGCGATTAAGGTAAAACGGGAAAATACCCTTGGGAATAAAAATCTGGTTCTTGCTTTTGTTGCAGATGAGGAAATCGATGGGACAGGAACGAAATATTTTGCAAAACATTTCAAAAAAGGGCAGCAGAATATTGTGGTAATCGGAGAGCCGACACAAAATGAGATTCATGTGGCACACAGAGGGGTTGTGCGCCTGAGGGTGGGAATCTATGGAAAACAGTGTCATTCCGGACGGCCCTGTGAGGGGGTTAACGCCCTTACCCTTTTAGGAAGGTTTCTGGTAGAGGTAGAAGGATGGAATCGGAGGAAACAAAAATTGATCCAGCCAATTCTTCCTGCCCCTACGGTTGCGGCAACAACAGCAGGGGGAGGAATCAAGGACAACGTAATTCCGGGATACGCGGAGGTGGTACTTGATTTTAGAACCGTGCCGGGGGATACTGCTGAAAAACTGGCGGAGGAAACAGACACGGTATTAAAACGGATTTTTGAAACGGAAAATGTTTCCTGGACCATAGAGAAGTATATTGATGTAGCTCCGGGGATGACGGATACAAGGGCGGAAAGCGTGAAAATTGCACAGCGGGCATATGGGAGGCTGGGATGGCCGGAAGCGGAAGTTACTTACTTTTCTGCCTGTTGTGATATGTCATGCTTTTTGGCAGAAGGATTTGATGCGATCCTGTGCGGTCCGGGAAATCTTGCCCAGGCTCATGTTGCGGATGAATATATTGAGAAACAGCAATTGGAGGACGCAGTAGATTTTTATGAGAACTATATTTTATCCATGTGAGAAGATAAACGATTTTGCGAGGGAGGAGTTATGGGTTTTCGATACGATATAAAGGATACATCAGAAATCATTACGCCGCAGCTGGTCTATTATAAGGATATCATAATTGAAAATATTAAAAAGGCAATTCGCATTGCTGGCTCTGACAAGCGTTTGTGGCCCCATGTGAAATCCCATAAAACAGCAGAGATGGTAAAGCTGCAGATGGAAATGGGGATAGAACGGTTTAAGTGTGCTACGATTGCGGAGGCGGAAATGGTAGCTGACTGCGGGGCAGGGGACATTTTGCTGGCCTATCCCTTGGTGGGGCCGAATATCCGGAGATTTGTAAGTCTGGAGAAGAAATATCCGCAGCTGCGTTTTTGGGCGATTGGAGAGGATTATGGGCAACTGCGCCTCTTATCAGAGGAGTCCATGAAAGGCGGGATTACCACAAGGGTTCTTTTGGATGTGAATATGGGAATGGACCGTACAGGGGTGGCGATAGAATCCGCAGAGGAGCTTTACGAGAAATGTGCCAGTCTGGAGGGCATCGCTATGATGGGTTTTCATTGCTATGACGGAAACCATAACGATCCGGATCTTGCTGCAAGAAAGGAAGCGGTGGCAAAAAAGGTGGCGTTGCTAAAAGAGATTCAGAACAGATTGGAAGAAAAGGAGATGGAATGTTCGGTTTTTGTTATGGGAGGAACCCCTTCGTTTCCCTGCCATGCAGAATATCCAGATGTATTTTTATCTCCTGGCACCGCTTTTTTGCAGGATGCGGGGTATTGTAGGAGGCTGACGGATTTGGATTTTATACCAGCTGCAGTGGTTGTAAGCAGAGTGATCAGTCATCCCTCAAAACGGAGCTTCACCCTGGATCTGGGATATAAAGGCATTGCCGCGGACCCAGTCTCAGAGAGGGGATATATTGTGGGGGGAGAGGGATATGAGGCGAAGTTTCAGAATGAGGAGCATTGGGTGTTTTGCTTAAAGGACGGACAAGAGGCGCCATTGCCTGAGATCGGAAGCCTGGTTTATGTGATCCCAACTCACATCTGCCCGACCAGTGCCTTGTATCCATGGATTCTTGTTGTAGAAAATGGTGTGGTCACGGAAAGATGGGAAGTAAAGGCCCGTAACCGAAAAATTACGATCTGAAGAGATGTTTTTAGAAAAAATATAAATGAGAAAGAAAAGGAAAACAGATTATGAATATTTATGAGAGAATTAGGGAATTGGGATATGAACTTCCTCCGGCTCCGCCGAAGGGAGGGATTTATAAACCAGTAAGACAGGTGGGAAACATGCTGTATCTTTCGGGACAAGGCGCAACCAGGGATGGGAAGCCGGTTGTTTTTGGAAGGCTGGGGGAAGAATGTACCATTGAAAAGGGACAGGAGGCAGCGGTTGTCTGTACCCTGAATGCCTTGAGTGTACTGGACGAATACTTGGGGGACTTAAATAAAATTAAAAGCGTGGTAAAAATTCTTGTATTTGTGGCAAGTGCTCCGGGCTTTCATCAGCAGCCGAAGGTTGCGGACGGAGCTTCCCGGTTCCTGATGGATATTTTCGGAGAGGATTGCGGAGTGGGAGCCAGATCGGCAATCGGCGCCAGTGAACTTCCGGGGGACATTCCTGTGGAGATTGAATATATCTTTGAACTGTGATTCGCGTACTGACACAGAACAACAAACTCAGCTGTTTGGGTTTGCCTAAATGGCTGCGGACAAAGAGGAGGAGTGCAGGAATGGGGATGACAATGGTTGATGAATTTTATAAGAAGATCCGAGAAGGGTATGTAATAGGGCCTTTTATGAAAACCTGTGATCCGGCATTTGTGGAAGCGGCAGGTTATGCAGGGATGGATTTTGTTATATTGGATATGGAGCATGGTCCGGTCAGCGTGGAAAGCTTACAGAACCACATCCGGGCAGCACAGGTGGCTGGCGTTCTTCCAGTTGTCCGGGTGGGCAGTTATGGGGATATTTCCCGTGTATTGGATATTGGTGCGGCGGGGGTGCAGGTGCCGCAGGTATCCAATGCCAGAGAAGCAAAGGAAGTGATCCGAGAAGCTAAATATTATCCCCAGGGAGAACGGGGAGTCTGTCGGTTTGTGCGGGCGGCCAGATATTCGGCGCTGGAAAGAAATGAATATTTTCGCAGGGCGAACCATGCGTTGGTAATCATACAGTTGGAGGGGCAGCAGGCCCTGGAGAATCTGGACGAGATTATGGAGGTTCCGGGAATTGATATTTTGTTTATCGGCCCCTACGATTTGTCTCAGAGTTTAGGAGTTCCAGGGCAGACAACCCATCCTGCGGTGGTGGAACAGATGCAGGAAATTGTGATGAGGGCAAAAAGGCAGCATATTCTTGTGGGGACATTTACGGACAGCCAGGAAATCCTGAAAAAATGGAGGGAAGCCGGAGTCCAATATTTGTCTTATTCTGTAGATACAGGGATTTTTTATGAGGCTTGTGTGGAAGTGCGGGAACAGATGAAGCGAACCATGAAAGGGGTGTGAGTGAGCCAAACAACGGGGACAGACAAAAAGTGATGTCCCTGGCAAATGGAAACTTTACTTTAAGATGAATGCAACGAATACTATACAGAAGAGCTAAAAGCTAAATCCTTGAAATTTTTCTATAAATCTTGACATAAATCGGAAATTTGTATTATAATCAGACCTATCAACTAACAGGGACGGAACATCTGAAACATTTTCTTGTTCGATTATACCGAACAAGAAAATGCTTTTTTAAATCGTTACAGTTTTAGGATGTTCCAGTACAACAAGATATGTGTAAAAATATACCTGAAACGGAGATAGAAAAGGAGAACCTTATCGTTATGAACACAAAGAAGATGAACCATCAAACAAAGGCTCTATTTGCGCTGATTTTGGCGGGGGGGGGGTATTTTTAGTTCTGAATTTTTTAACTCCCTATGTTGCAGATGACTGGTCGTATTCCGGCAGTACTGGTCTGATTGATGTTTTTCGTCAGGAGTATACCCATTATTTTCATACAAACGGCAGAAGCATGGCTCATATTCTGGCCCGATTTTTTTTAATGTATCCAAAGCCAGTTTTCAATCTGGCAAATTCTATAGTTTATGTTATTTTCACTTATCTGATTTTTCTCCATGGAACTTATGGGATGAAGCTTGATTTATACCATAAAATAGTATGTTATTTGCTGATTCATCTTATGCTTTTTATATATGTACTAAACTGGGGACAGGTGTTTCTCTGGTTGGATGGGGCATGTAATTATCTCTGGACTTGTACCTGGATGTTATTTTACCTGCTTCCTTTCCGAATTTATTTTTCTTTGGAAGGGAAAGAACGGGAGTGGATATCCCGTTGGTGGATGATTCCTGGGATGCTTCTTGCCGGCGCGATTGCCGGGTGGTGTAATGAAAACACTTCTGGAGGGGTTATTTTACTGACAATTTTGTTTCTTTTATATTTTTTTCTAAAAAAAAGAAAGACACATCGTTGGATGTGGGCTGGTCTGTCCAGTTCCATGATTACGTTTATGATTATGCTTCTTTCCCCTGGCAATGCTCATAGGCGAACCTATTTTGTGGATAATCGTGCCTGGTATAATCAGTTAATAGATCATTTCTTGACTTTAACAAACCGATACTGGGAAACCCATCGGTATTTGTTGATCGTATTCATTATTGTACTTGTATTATTATTACAGCAAAAAATGATTCAGGATAAGGTATGTCTTTTGGGAATGTATGGGATTGTATCAGCAGGGATTTGTTATGCGCTTGCATTTTCACCAGTCACAGGAGGGCGTCCCTTTTTTGGCAGTTCGATTTTTTTGATTCTTGCGGTTATCTTGTCTCTTGCCTGTTTGCTGGAGGCGGATTCCCGAAGTAAGATCGCAGTGAATGCTTATTTTGGAGTCCTGTTATGTTTTGCCACTATAAATTTCTTAAATGGATTTGCAGATATTGCATACTATAAAGTACATTCTGACAGACGAGATGCTTTTGTCAAACAGCAGCGGGAGAATGGATATACGAATCTGGTGGTTAATGAATTGTCTCCCAAACCAAACACGAAATACAATGCGGCTTGGGGACTTAGCGATCTGCTCAATGACCCCAAAGATTGGCCATCTACTGCCTATGCCCGTTATTATGGGGCAGACACAGTTACTGCGGTTTCCAATGAACTGTTTGAAAAGGTGTTTAAAAACGGAAATCCAGAGCTGATTAATTGCCGTGATATTTATGAATATTTACAGAAGATTAATGATGAGAGATATTTGATTGTGATGGCAGTAAATGATGATTCTTCCGGCGCAGTGGATGCAACGATAGTGGAATTGATGAGGGATATGGGGCTGAAAACAGATCTTAGGGAAAATTTCCGCTGGAGTTATCTTGCCGTAGTAAATCAGGGGCAGGTGGTAGACGAGAAATATGCAAATGAGGTTTTAAATTTTTACGAAAATATAGACGGACATGTAATTGAAGTGGAAAGCAGCGGAAAAATTTACAACAAAGGAAATCGAGCCAGTATTAAAATTGACGGTTATGAATATGCAAGAAACAGTTTAGGGCTGAATCTTGTGGTTTTTGACACTGCTTTAGGGCGCGTGGTGGATCGTGTCACCTTTAACACCTGGAAGGGATTGGAGGCAAGCCGATGAGAACCAAGGAGAAGCTGTCTATGGTGCTTCCGGCTTATAATGAAAGCGGAAATATTGAAATGGCAGCCAGACAGCTGGAAGCTTTATGCTGCAGGGAAGAGCTGGATTATGAATTGATTTTTGTAAATGATGGTTCCAAAGATACTACTTGGGAGGAAATTTGTGAGGTTAGTAAAAATAACCCTCACATAAAAGGAATTTGCTTTTCTCGGAATTTTGGAAAGGAAGCGGCTGTCACTGCTGGACTGGAATGTGCTTCTGGTGATGGAGTGGTGGTGATGGACTGCGACCTTCAGCATCCGCCGGATGTGATTCCGTCGATGATTCAGTTATGGAGACAGGGATATGAAATTATAGAGGGCGTCAAAACGAACCGGGGAAAAGAAAGCGGTTGGCATCGAATCGCAGCGGATGGATTTTACCGGATTTTGTCACAGGCGATGGGTATGGATATGAAAAATGCATCCGATTTTAAACTGCTGGACCGGAAGGTAGTGGATGTTATTATATCAATACCAGAAAAGAGCCGCTTTTTTCGGGAACTTTCTACCTGGGTGGGATTTCGGTCTGCTACAGTAAATTTTGAAGTTCAGGAGCGGATGAATGGCAGCTCCAAATGGTCAACTGGTGCGTTGATTGGCTATGCCATTGGAAATTTGGCAGTTTGCACTTGCCTTCCCATGCAGTTTGCTACGATTTGCGGAGGATTAAGCCTTTTTGCGGCAATGATCGTTTGTATTTTTATGGTAGTTCAAATGATACAGAGAATGGCTGTTGATTATATGGAAATGATTCTTTTTTGCATTCTTCTGATTGGAGGTATGATTCTGGTTGGACTGGGGATTGTTGGGTATTATATAGGGAAAATTTATAATGAAGTAAGAGGCAGGCCCAGTTATATTGTTTCCAGAAAGACAAAATAACCAGAAATTTTCATTTTCTCATAGTATTTCCAGGAAATTTATGCTAAAATGAAGTAACTGTTTAGACGGTTTGCTTATTTGAAAAAATTATTTCTGCTGTCTGTACAGTTTCTTACTAAATTTTAGGAGGTCAGGGTATGAGATTAAAGTTTTTGAAACTGTCAGCAGCGGCTTTGTTTACAAGTGTTTTGTGTGCGATGCCAATATTTGCAGGTCAGTGGGAGCAATTAGGGGACGGAACCTGGAAATACAAAAAGGACGATGGCCAGTATGAGGTCAACTGCTGGCAATGGATTGACGGCAACCGGGATGGGATTGCAGAGTGTTATCGGTTCAACGAGAACGGAATTTTGTATGTATCGGCAGATGTGGATGGATATACTGTGGACGGGAATGGAGCATGGGTGGTCAATGGCGTCGTTCAGACTCAGCAGGTTCCTATACCGGATGCAGGTCCCAACAATAATAACAATACAAATAATTCCAACAGTACGGCGGCTGCAGACGGCTGGTATCAATCCAATGGCAGCTGGAGATATCGTATGAATTCCTGGGACGTGACCGGCACATGGAGACGGATTGATGGGAAAAAGTATTATTTTGACGATATGGGAAACATGGTGACAGGTTTCTATGATGTAGGAAGCGACTACTATTATTTTGGAACCGATGGTGCACTTTGGACAAATACATTTTTGCTGGATGGAGTATATTATGTGATTCCGGATAAAGATGGCGCAATAATGGATGAAGTCAGTGAGCTGGATTGGTGGGATTACAAACGTGAAAATGAAGAGAGCAGCAAGAGCAATAAGAATAGCAGCAGTAACAACCAAAACAGTTCCAAGAATGATTACACCGACGAAGAGGATAGTGTAGATGAGTCAGATTATGCCTATGAAGTGTTTAAGATTGTGAATAAAGAAAGACAGAAGGCGGGAAGAGGAAGTCTTGAGTGGGATGATGATATAGCAGGATGCACCGATATACGCGCTGAAGAGCTGGTGGAACTGTTTTCACATGACCGGCCAGACGGGAGAAGCTGCTTTTCCGTATTTGACGATGAGGGAGTTTCCAAAGGTTGGTCAGGAGAGAATATTGCTATGGGACAGACAACGCCAAAGCAAGTGATGGAATCCTGGATGAATTCCAAAGGACACAGGGAAAATATTTTAAATAAGAATTTTAAAAAGATGGGTGTGGGATGTTATTATAGTGACGGAAGATATTATTGGGTACAGCTGTTTACAGACTGATAAACATCGGATTTGGCCCCCTTTACTTTTTCCTGGTAATCTGTTAAAATAAACAAATGGAATCATAGCGTTAGTTTCTTCTTAAAAAGAAACTAACGCTTTTGGTGTGTTGTTTGAATGGCATAAAAAGGAAAGGACAAGGAGATGTATATCATAGCAGGGCTTGGAAATCCGACCAAAGAATATGAAAATACAAGACACAATGTGGGCTTTGCGGTGATTGATCGGCTGGCAGACAAGTATAATATTGATGTCAGTGAGCGGAAACATCGTGGTTTTTGCGGAAAAGGCATGATTGAGGGCCAGAAGGTGCTGCTGGTTAAGCCGCAGACTTTTATGAATCTCAGCGGAGAAAGCATTCGATCTGTAATGGATTATTATAAGATTACGCCGGAAGAACTGATTGTGATTTATGACGATATTAGTTTGAACCCAGGACAGCTTCGGATTCGAAAAAAGGGAAGCGCCGGGGGGCATAATGGAATGAAAAATATTATTGCTCACTTGGGTACTTCTGAATTTCCACGGATTAAAGTGGGAGTGGGAGAGAAACCGCCCCAGATGGATTTGAAGGATTATGTACTCAGCCGGTTTTCAAAAGGCGAGCAGGAGCAGATGGAGGAGGCTTTTGGGGAAGCGGCAGAGGCGGCAGTGATGATGCTTCGGGAAGGACCGGACTCTGCCATGAACCATTTTAATACGAAGAAAAAAGAGCCGGAATTGGTATAATAATAAAGATTTAGAGAATCGTGATATGGAGTTGGAAGAAAGGACTGTTGGAAAAAAGGAGAAAATTAAATAAAAATGATATAAAACGGTTTGGACAGAGAGGGGGACTATATGGGCAGGGTGTTTGCCAATCCGCTTACAGAGCTGATTGAATTTGAGGAAATGAACCGGGAGCTCCAGGCAGGGAGAGGCCCGGTTCAGGTCAGTGGATGCATGGATTCTCAGAAAGTGCATTTAATTCAGGAGATTGTGCCGGAGACTTCCTGGAAATTGATCGTGACCTATGATGATTCCAGAGCACGGGAAATCTATGAAGATTTTGGGTGTTTCCGGCAGGATGTATGGCTTTATCCGGCTAAGGATCTGTTGTTTTACAGTGCAGATATTCATGGAAACCTTCTCGCAAGGCAGCGGCTTCAGGTGTTGCGTCATCTAATGGAGGACGAATCAGGGGTGGTGGTAACTACGCTGGATGGATTGATGGATCATCTGCTTCCTTTAAGTCAGATTCAAAGTCAGATTACGGTCATTCGCATGGGACAGGAGCTGAACCTGGATGAGTGGAAAGAACGTCTGTCTCAAATGGGATATGAGAGAACAGGTCAGGTAGACGGTATGGGCCAGTTTTCCATTCGGGGAGGGATTTTAGATGTTTTTCCTCTCACAGAGGAGCTGCCAGTTCGAATCGAGCTGTGGGATACGGAAGTGGATTCCATACGTACGTTTGACCTGGAAAGTCAGCGCTCTGTGGAACAGCTGGATGAGATTGCCCTTTATCCGGCCGTGGAGATTGTGCTGACAAAAGAGCAGCGGCAAAAGGGAGTCAAACAGCTTCGGGAAGAAGCGGCAGTTTCCGTGGAAAAACTGAAAAAGCAAATGCTTACAGAAGAGGCATTTCGTCTGGCGGGAATTGTGCAGGAGCTGGCAGAAGGCGTGGAAGAAGGCTGGAAGGTCAATGGACTGGACGGGTATTTGTCTTACTTTAGTGATGAAACCGTATCTTTTCTGGATTATTTTCAGGAGAAATCCGGGATGGTGGTGCTGGACGAACCTGCCAGACTGAGGGAAAAGGGAGAGGCGGTTGAACTGGAATTTCGGGAGAGCATGTCTCATCGGCTGGAAAAAGGCTACCTTTTGCCGGGACAGACCGATCTTTTATATACGGCAAAAGAACTGCTGGCGCGGGCGCAGAGAAACAATACCCTATATCTGACCGGACTAGAACAGCGTCTGGTCGGAATGACCGTAAAAAATCAGTACCGAATCCATGTGAAAAATGTGAACTCTTATCAAAATAGCTTTGAGATGCTGATTCAGGACTTACAGCGATGGAAAAAAGAAAAATACCGGGTGATTCTCCTTTCCGGGTCAAGGACCCGTACCAGCCGTCTGGCAGGGGATTTAAGGGAATATAATTTAAGCGCTTTTTGTCCGGATAATGAGGAGAGACAGGTACAGCCAGGGGAGATTCTGGTGATCTATGGAAACCTTCATCGGGGATTTGAGTATCCACAGATTAAATTTGTGGTGATCACAGAAGGGGACATGTTTGGCACAGAGAAGAAAAAGCGGAAGAGAAAGAAGACTTCCTATGAAGGAAACAAAATTCAAAGCTTTTCCGATCTGGCTGTGGGGGATTATATCATCCACGAAGAGCATGGGCTGGGTATTTACCGGGGAATTGAAAAAATCGAGCGGGACCGGATTATCAAAGATTATCTGAAACTAGAGTATGCGGACGGAGGAACTTTGTATTTGCCTGCCACCCGTTTAGACGGAATCCAGAAATATGCAGGGGCAGACGCCAAGACGCCAAAGCTTAATAAACTGGGGGGAGATCAGTGGAAAAAGACCCGCAGCCGGGTTAAGAGCGCGGTAAAGGAAATAGCCAGAGATTTGGTGCAGCTTTATGCTGCCAGACAGAACAAAGCCGGATTTCAGTATGGACCAGACACGGTCTGGCAGCGGGAGTTTGAGGAACTGTTTCCCTATGAGGAGACAGACGATCAGATGGAAGCCATTGAAGCAGCCAAACGGGATATGGAAAGCAGACGAATCATGGACCGGCTGGTCTGCGGAGATGTAGGATATGGCAAGACGGAAGTGGCTTTGCGGGCGGCTTTTAAGGCAGTCCAGGAAAGCAAACAGGTAGTGTATCTGGTTCCCACAACGATTCTTGCCCAACAGCATTACAACACCTTTCTCCAGAGAATGAAGGATTTTCCTGTGCGCATTGATTTAATGTCCCGGTTTCGCACACCGACCCAGGTAAAAAAGACATTGGCAGACCTGCAAAAAGGACTGGTGGATATTGTGATAGGCACCCATCGGGTGTTGTCCAAGGATGTGAAATTCAAGGATTTAGGATTGCTGATTATTGATGAGGAGCAGCGGTTTGGTGTCACTCATAAAGAAAAGATCAAACAGATGAAAGAAAATGTAGATGTGCTCACCTTGACTGCCACACCGATTCCCCGCACATTGCATATGAGCTTGGTAGGGATTCGGGATATGAGCGTTCTGGAGGAGCCGCCGGTGGACCGTCTTCCCATTCAAACTTATGTGATGGAATACAATGACGAGATGGTGCGGGAAGCTATTAACCGGGAGTTGGCCCGGAATGGGCAGGTATATTATGTGTTTAACCGGGTAAAAGGTATTGATGAGATAGCAGCCCATATTCAGGAGTTGGTAAAAGATGCGGTGGTGGTATATGCCCATGGACAGATGCAGGAACGGCAGCTGGAAAAGATTATGTTTGAATTTGTCAATGGGGAGATTGATGTACTGGTTTCCACCACAATAATTGAGACTGGTCTTGATATTCCCAATGCAAACACCATGATTATCCATGATGCAGACCGGCTGGGACTGTCACAGCTTTATCAGCTGCGAGGGCGCGTGGGTCGGTCCAACCGGACATCCTATGCCTTTCTTATGTACAAGCGGGATAAGCTTCTTAGGGAGGAAGCGGAGAAACGGCTGCAGGCCATTCGGGAGTTCACGGAATTAGGATCTGGAATTAAGATTGCTATGCGGGACCTGGAAATCCGCGGTGCGGGAAATGTACTTGGAGCAGAGCAGCATGGCCATATGGAGGCCGTGGGATACGATTTGTACTGTAAGCTGCTGAACCAGGCAGTACAGGCCCTTCAGGGAAAACGGACTGAAGAAGATGAATTTGAGACAGTGGTGGATTGTGACATTGATGCCTATATTCCCTCTTCTTATATCCGCAATGAATACCAAAAACTGGATATTTACAAGAGGATTTCTGGTATAGAAAATGAAGAAGAGCATATGGACATGCAGGATGAATTAATGGACCGGTTTGGAGAAATTCCAAAGTCTGTGGAAAATCTGCTGTTGGTGGCATCGTTAAAAGCTTTGGCCCACCGGGTATATATAACGGAAGTAAAGGTAAACCGACAGGAAGTCCGAATGTCTATGTATGCCAATGCAAAATTAAATACAGCCGGAATCCCGGAGATGATTCAAAAGTACGGGGGCAATTTACGGTTTCAGACAGGAGAACCGTCCTACTTTCATTATGTGGACAGAAAAAATGTTTATAAAGATTGCGCCTCTATGTTGGTAAAGGCAAAAGAGCTGATGGAACAGATTTCAAGATTGGCAGAGCAGAGAGCACAGCAAAGCTGAAGCTCCCTGCTCTTTTGTCTGCAGGTTTATGGAATTTTCAGACACACTCTAGTACAACCTTGAAAATGTTTTAAGCGTATTCATCTATTTGCTGTCCCAGTTCAGCCATGAGAGCCGGATTATTTTGGACATCCGGACTTTCCATGTTTTCAGGAGATGCCGGTCCATTCGGCTTTTTCTTTTTCTCTTTCTTTTTCAGTTGTTCAATCTGTTGCTTTACGGCTTGAATTTCCTGTTCCAGCTTTCTTGCTTTTTCTTTATCTTTGTTTTCAACTGCTTTTTTCTTTTCCTGGTTCAGT
>ERZ808029.532-NODE-532-length-19993-cov-3.589576_pt1 | contig 19993 bp, 17 predicted proteins | sample MGYA00380185_ERZ808029 | MGnify/ENA primary metagenome ERZ808029 (study PRJEB31490, sample SAMN06133404) | mouse gut metagenome | isolation source: M2_3 | host: mice | place: China: Chengdu | collected 2015-05 ... | reverse complement strand
TGTGGCCTCTGCCAAAGCTTCCACACTGGGATATTTCTCATACAATCCCTCCACCACCACATTAACTCTTGCATCCGTACATTGCGCCGCCAGCCGCACGCTCACCAGCAGTTTCCACGCCTGATCATAATCTAGTGTACATCCAGCCTCTGGATATGCTTTCTTCAGTCTCTCAATAATTTCCAAAGCAAGTTTCTTCTTTGTCATCATTTATCCTTTCTACTCCCCCCGCCGAAACTGTTCAATCTCCTTTGCTAGCAGCTTCATATTTTCAATCATAGAATCAAAAATCCCATACTCATAAAACCTTATGGCTAAAATTCCAAGAGGCACAGCAAGAATCATCCCGGAAATCCCCCGGACCTTAAATCCCATATATAGTAAAACCAGTGTCAATAAAGGAGGCAGCCCCATGGAATCTCCTACCAGTTTTGGCTGGGCCATCTGCCTTGCCACCTGACTTACCACATACAAAAGAACCAGACCGAGAGCCAGCATGTACTCTCCGGATAAAAGTTTCACCACAGCCCAGGGCAGAAGCACGGTTCCCGTTCCAAAAACCGGAAGAAAATCCAGTACAGCCACCAAAATTGCCAGCAAAAGTCCATATCGGATTCCTAAAACAAGAAAACCTGCCAGCAAAATAAAGGCAACTAAAAACATAATCTTAAACTGAGCCAGAATATATCCCCCAACCAGATGACGTATATCCTCCTTCAGCTTCTCCAAATATCGTCTGCATCCCAAAGGCAGATGGTTTCTCCAAAATTCCAGAATCCGTTCCCGCTCTGCCAGAAAAAAATAAGAAGACAAAATCGTTACCACCACATTGACCATCACATTGGGAATGCCCATGGCCATATTTCCCGCCGCTTCCACAGTGGGAGACGCCGCTTTCTGCACCAAAAGGCCAATCATTTCCCCCACATTTCCGGTAAAATCCCTCCATGCCTGAGCTACCTGTTTCGGCAAAAAACGCCCCGTGTCCTGAAAGCGCAGAAAAAAATGATTCAGCGCCCTGGAAGCCGTCTCATACATCTCTGGCAAATCCTTTGCCAGACTGGACGCCTGCATCCAAAGGCGGGACAAAACAAAATATCCAAGCCCAATGACAAGCCCCAGAACTGCCACAATAATCAGCGCTGAACTGTGCTTCCGGACAATTTTCACCCGGCTTTCCAGAAAACGTACCAAAGGATTGGCAGTCATGGCAATCAGCCACCCAATCACAAAAGGCATAAAATACCCCAGCACCTTTGGGGCCGCCCAACATACAATTACGGTCCCCGAAAGAGGAATCGCAATATTCAAAAGGATTCTTACATACCTTTTTATGGTTTCCATCCACTCACCTGTTCTTCAAGAAATACAAACAGCGCCTCCATCTCCTCCTCTCTGCCAATGGTAATTCGCAGATGATTTTCAAGACGTGGTTTGGGAAAATATCTCACATAGATTCTTTCCCGCAAAAGAGCTGAAAAAAGCTCCGCCGCCGGAACCTTTTCATGGGAGGCAAAAATGAAATTTGCCATGGAATCTGGAAAGGAAAAGCCCAGTTCCCGAAAACGTTTTTTGGCCTTCTCTCTGGTAGAAATAATTTTTTTAATGGTTTCCCGGAAATATTCCTCATCTTTTACAGCCTTCACTCCCAGCGCCAGAGACGGCAGATTCATGGTATAGGAATTGTAGGAATATTTCACGTCATTTAATGCGGCAATCAGCCGGGGGCTGCCGATAGCAAAACCAATCCGCAGTCCTGCCAGGGAACGAGATTTACTGAAGGTCTGAACCACCAGCAGATTCTCATATTGCGCCAAGAGCTTTAAAGCCGACTGGCCTCCGAAATCAATATAAGCCTCGTCCACAATCACAATCCCGTCCGGATTGTGCCTAAGAATTTCCTCCACCTGGGAAAGGCCCAGGAAAAGACCGGTTGGGGCATTGGGATTTGGAAAAATCACCCCTCCGTTTTCTTTATAATAATCCTCTGGCCGAATGGAAAAGGTCTCGTCCAAAGGCAAAGTCTCATAAGGGATTCCAAACAGCTCTGCCCAAACCTTGTAAAACGAATAGGTGACATCTGGAAACAAGATCGGTTTCTCTGAATTAAAAAAAGTCAGAAATGCCGTGGCCAGCACATCATCCGAGCCAACTCCCACAAACACCTGATCTGTCCCCACCCTATAATATTCTGCCAGACAATCCGTCAAAGCACTGGCTGCAGGGTCCGGATATTTCCGAAGTCCTTCAAAATCCATCTCTCTAAGCGCCCGACTCACTCCCGGTCCAGGAGGATAAGGATTTTCATTGGTATTCAGCTTAATAAGCTTATCTCCCTTTGGCTGCTCCCCTGGAACATAAGGAACCACTTTTCGAATATTTTTTTCCCACGTCTTCATGATTTGGCTCTCCTGTCAATCTTTCTTTTCCAGTCCATACTCCCCGGCCAGCGCCAAAAAGGCAGGCATGGCCCGCTCAATCTGCTGGTAAGACACACAATAGGCAATGCGCACATATCCAGGACAGGCAAAGGAACTTCCAGGAACCAACAGCAGATTGTGTCGGGAGGCTTTTTCGCAAAAGATTTTCTCATCCTCTTCCGGTGACTTTACAAACAAATAAAAAGCTCCCTGGGGACGGATGCAGGAAAAACCACATTCCTTCAATCCTTCATACAGTCGGTTCCGGTTTCTGTCATAAGCATCCAAATTCACAGAAGCCCCCTTTTCAATGCATCGCTTAATCACCCGCTGCATAAAAGACGGAGCATTTACACAGCCTAAAACCCGGTTGGCAATGGATGCCGCCCCAAACATTTCCTGGCTGTCTGTCATTTCATCTGGAATCACCACATATCCGATTCGCTCTCCCGGCAAAGACAAGGACTTGCTGTAAGAATAGCAAACTGCCGTATTTTCATAATATTTTGTCACATAAGGAACCGAAACTCCATCATAGGCCAGCTCCCGATAAGGTTCATCTGAAATTAAAACAATCGGATTTCCATAGGCATGGCTTTTCTGCCGAAGAATCTGGGCCAGACATTTTAAGGTATCTTCAGAATACACCACTCCTGTAGGATTATTGGGGGTATTGATGATGACAGCTTTTGTCTTCTCTGACACCTGTTTCTCAAGCTTTTCCAGATCCGGCTGAAAATTCTCTGTGTTGGCAGAAATCACCACCAGTTTTCCGTCATAGTTTCTCACATAATTTCCATACTCCACAAAGTAAGGCGCAAAAACCACCACCTCATCTCCAGGGTTCAAAATGGTTTTTAAAATCACATTCAAACCACTGGCAGCTCCTACAGTCATCAAAATATTCCTGCTCCCAAAGGCAGTTTGAAACCGCCGGTTCAAATCCTCTGCGATGGTTTCCCGCACATCCTCATATCCGGCATTGTTCATATATCCATGGACAAAAACAGAATCTTCTTCCCGTATAACCTCCAACATAGACTCTTCCACTTCCTTAGGAGCCACAACATTCGGATTACCCAGGCTGAAATCATACACATTCTCCGATCCGTAAATAGCGGCCAGACGTTTGCCCTCCTCAAACATCACCCGAATCACCGAATTGTTCTCCACCAAAGGCTTCATCTTCTCTGAAATCACGGCACTCATCTCCTTTTATGTTCATTCATATGATAATAAATCCCAATCAACCCGGTAAGAATCAGATAGAACCAGGTAGCCGGATTGCTGAACCATGTAGTAAAAAATGACAGAATCAAATAGGAACCCATCTGCGCATACAAAAGATAGCCCATAGGACTCTGCATCTCCCGTAATTTCACTGCCAGAAGATAAGCAGCCGCCCCCAGGAGGCAGGAAAAAGCCAAAACTCCAATCCATCCAAAATCATAATAGGCGTCATAAAACAAAGTCAAAGTCGTCAATTCTTCCTTATTAATATAGATGGGATAATTAATCAGCTTATCTGGATACAAAAATTTCAGTCCGGTCAGCGCCCACAGCGGAAACAGACTGCGCATTCCAAAGGTATGTTTTGGAAGCACTTCCACCAGACAATTAAAATTCTCATAGTTATTTGCAATATACATATAGGGCTGTGTAATAAAGATTGGCATCTTGGCATATTTCATCTCGAAAATCCCGTTGAGATACCCTACATCATGACTTCTTGCCACAGTCAAAAGCAGATACACCGGCAAAATCCCAAGCAGACCAAGCAAATATACCGGACGAAATTGTTTCTGTAAAGAAATATAAATGATTGTACCCAGCATCACAGCAAACACAAACTGAAACCGGGACACGCACAAAATGGGAATGAGCAGAGAAACTACGGTCATCCCAATGGCAATCAGCATCCGTCTCTCACTTCCCCTGCCTCGTTCCACATGAAAATACAGCACCGATAAAGGAGGCACCAAAACACAGGACACCGTAAAATAATGAACGCCTGTGAGATGAAATTCAGAATATGCATGAGGAACTCCCCGCAAAAACAAAGGCACATATCCCAAACTTACGGCCTCCCACACAAAAGCGACCACCGAGACAGCAGTCAGACAACAGATCGCCTGAAAAATAGGCTTTGGATTGCCTCGAAATCCTCTCCATCTGCTGTGATTATCATATCCTGTTCCATAAAGCCGGCTCATGACCTCAAATACAATCCAAAATCCCAGAAAAGCAAGTGCAAAACAAATCCAGGTTTTTCCAGTCCAGTCTCTCTGAAGATGGCTCAATTTCATACAGGCTAACCCCTGTCCTCCAACCCAGAACAAGGAAAACAATCCTCGCAGATGAATCAAATTCCTGGTCTGCCGGTAATCCCGAATATACAGCCACAAAGCGGCAAGCAAAAGCACAGCGCCAGACAAATAATAATGTTTGGTTCTTGCTAAAAGAATACTAACCCCATAACTGATCAGATAAACTACCATATTCCTACCATCCTATCCTGTGTCCTTCGTTCTGCATTTTTCAGTCAATGTTACATTTCATGGCTGTCCTATAATATGGAAATGGCTGCCACAAATTCATGTGGCAGCCAAAACAGGGTCACTTGGAAACCTTGCCGGAAAGCTTACAGCCCTGCCACAAACCCGCGCATATAATCTTCTACTTCCTTTGTGGTTGTAAAGCTCATCGCCTTATCTGCCACTGCCTGAAGTTCCTGTATGCTTAAACTGGTAATCAGCTTTCTGGAATACAAAATCGCTGATGCACTCATACTGAACTCATTCAGACCAAAGGCCAGCAAAAGGGGAATCATCATAGGATCGCTGGCTGCTTCTCCGCACATGCCAACCATAATCCCTTCTTCTCTTCCACAGGCAATAATCCGCCGAATGCTTCGAAGCACTGCCGGGTTAAAGGTAGAATACAAATAAGAAACCTTATCATTTCCCCGGTCTACGGACATGGTATACTGAGTCAGATCATTGGTTCCAATGCTGAAAAAGTCTGCTTCCTTTGCGAAAATATCTGCAATCAGGGACGCTGCCGCTGTCTCCACCATAATTCCAACCTGAATGTCTTTGTTATAGGCAATTCCTTTCCGGTCCAGCTCTAACTTCAGCTCGTCAATCAAAGCTTTCGCTTCCCGATACTCGTCAATGCAAGTTACCATAGGAATCATAATCTTAATATTGCCAAAAGCGCTGGCACGCAGCAAAGCACGCAGCTGCGGCTTGTATATATCCTCTTTCCGGTCCAGACAAAGACGGATCGCCCGATAGCCCAGGAATGGATTCTCATCCTTTTCCAGTCCCATATAAGGAATCTCTTTGTCTCCGCCAATATCCAAAGTACGGATAATCACTGGTTTTCCGCCCAATGCCTCCGCCACTTTCTTATATGCCTCAAACTGCTCATCCTCTGTGGGCATGGAATTTCGGTCCATAAACAAAAACTCTGTACGGAACAAGCCAACGCCTTCCCCGTCATATTCCAGTACCTTCTCCACATCTTTGGGTTTTCCAATATTTGCCACCAGCTCTACAGTTACTCCGTCTTTTGTGACGGTAGGCTGACCAATGTACTTTTCCAGCTCTTTCTTCTCTGCAAGAAATGCGTCCCGTTTGTCCGAATATTCTTTCTCCACAGAAACATCTGGATTTACAAACACACAACCTGCGTCTCCGTCCAAAATCACCTGGTCCCCGTCTTTTACCTGACCAAGAAAATCACTTACAGCAACTACTGCCGGAATCTCCAAGGCCCGAGCTAAAATAGCGCTGTGGGAAGTTTTCCCACCCAGCTCCGTTACAATGCCAACTACATTTTTGGGATTGATTCCTGCTGTCATAGACGGAGTCAAATCCTTTGCCACCAAAACGCTGCCTGCAGGAAGGGAAGCAATATCCACAGTCTCTGCCCCTAACAGCACCCGCTGCATACGGGTTTTAATATCCCTCATATCCGTTGCCCGCTGCTGCATCAGTTCATCGTCCATGCCTGCAAACACATTTGCATACATGGTACACACCATCTCAATGGCAAATTCACTGCAGATATTCTCACCTTTAATGGTATTTTCAATCTCCCCAATCAACATGGGGTCCATCAAAAGCATCAGATGCCCCTGCAGAATCTCAGCCTCTTTCTCCCCTACCCGTGTGGCCAGATCTGCTGCAAGTGCCTCTGTGTCCTTCATGGTTTTATCCAGCGCCCCCTTAAAGCGCTCCACTTCCCCATTGGTGTCTGCAACGGTCTTCTTCTCAATGACCAGCTCTGTCTCCTCTACAATCACAGCTGTTCCGATTCCAATACCAGAAGAAGCATTGGTTCCCTTATACATGTCAAACTCCTCCTTATTAATTATTTATGTGAAACACGCTTCTGGTAAGAAGCATATTCCCATTCTCCCCAAAACTCACTCGCCCAAACCGCTTTCCACCAGCTGTATCATGGCTTTTAAAGCCTGCTCCTCATCTGGCCCTTCGCATATAAACTCGATTTCATCCCCACATTTAATACAAGCGCCCAACACACTTAACACGCTTTTTGCGTTGGTGGGAGTGCCGCGAGATACAAACCGTACTGATGACTGATATTTAATTGCTTCACTGCATAACATACCGGTTGGACGCAAATGAAGACCGGATGCATTTTTTATCGTAATGTTTTTGCTAACCACTCAGTTTATACCCCTCTCTTTTTTCATTCTTTCTGCCGTCTCTGCGGTTTTATCCATTGTGTTGTTTCTGCTTTTTCCAGCCTTCTACTCAGTTAAACCAGGCCCTTCCTGACTTTCCGACCTATCAAACGCCCCTGCCTCTGCTGCTGGTTCTGTTAAACCAGGTCCCTCCGCCTGGGAGGCTTGTATGCTTTCTCCCTGTGAAATGCTCTCCCCATTTGTGGTTTCCATATCAGTCTCCGAAGAATCCTCACTATTTTCCTCTGTTCCTGCCTGACTTTGAACCTGAATCTGAAACTCAGTCTGTGAGACCACATCAAACCGGTCGCTGGATTCAAATTGTAAACTTCCCGTATGAGTTCCTTCCGACAATCCCTCCAGTTCTAAAGATGCCTTCAAATCCTCCTTCGTCAACTGCTCCAAATCTTCTCTCAATCCCTGAATGGTTACTGTGATGCGGGAAGGAAGAAGTTTGTAAACCAACTCCTGAGATTCTCCCTTAAAGACAAGATCCGATTCGGTCAACTCAAAGTTTCTGGTAACAAGCGGCTCCACCCTTAAACGAATTTCAATTATAGGATTGTCCGATTCTCCAATCTCCACTCCCTCTGGAAGAAGCTCCCGCACATCCACCGTCACACTTCTGTCTTTGGTGGCATTATTAATATTCAGCAGGGAAGATGGAATCATAATGGTGTTTAAGGAAGCAAGGCCGGACCGGGAGCCAGTCACAGACACACTTCGTCTGGAACATTCCACACCAGTAAACCGATAGCCGGGAGCCACCTCTCCCTCTACGTCAAAGTCCAGAGAAAGCTCCTTAATCTTATTCATATACACAATATAATGAACGCCTTTTTCCTCCACATCTGTGTGAACCCGGTCGTCCACCTGAAGTTCGTTGCCATTGGAATCATAAAATACGATTCCCGTCCGTCCTTCCAGATCGCCGTTTACATTTTCATCCAGAAGAATCTTCACGCCAATGTGATTAATCAGTCCCACTTGTGACACAGGACCCTCCACGGTCACGGTCTCTGAAGAAAGGACAATGCTTCCAAAAGCATATCCATCTGCCGGTTTCCCCTGCACATCTGCTTCCAGCACAAAAGGCTTGGTCTGCATATCTTCTGTCTGCACCCGGACAATTCCTGGTTTGGAAGATACGTTATAATAAATTTCATCATTTTTCAGCACTTCCACCTTTACTGGAACTGAGCCAGTTACATCATAAAGCTCCGAAAGGTCAATATAGGCGCGGAAATCCGATGGCTGAACCTTGTAATTATCTCTGGCATGAACATCATAAGTTACCGTCACCGTGCTTTTTCCCATAATGTCATAGGCTCTTCTTGCCGCTGTCAGAACCTGATCATTCTCAATCTCCAAAGTCACTTCCCTGCGGCCGCTAACCAGAGGATTGGATACATTTACCACAATCAACCAGATAATAAACGCCAAAAAGATAGAAAGAATCTTCAGTCCCAGATTTCTAATCAGCCTTTCTTTCATTCTTCTTAATTCCCTTCCAAATCTTAAACCGGTTTGCGCCCGTTTCTTCCTGTTTCTCCATCTGTTCCAGCGCCTTGCGCAGGGTATCGGCATCGCTGATTCGCTGCAGCATTCCGCCTCCTACCAAAGACACCCGTCCGGTCTCCTCTGACACCACAATCGTCAGACTGTCTGTAGTCTCGCTGATTCCCACTGCTGCCCGGTGACGAGTACCTAAATCCTTGCTGATCATCATGTTATCTGACAAAGGAAGATAACAAGTAGCCGCTGCCACCCGGTTTCCCCGAATCACTACCGCACCATCATGAAGCGGAGTATTGTGTTCAAAAATATTAATCAAAAGCTGACTGCTGACCAGACCATTGATCTCAATGCCAGTTCGCTCAATCTCTTTTAAGGGAACATTTCTCTCCAGGACAATCAAAGCCCCTGTCTTCACCTTTGCCATCTCAAAAGTGGCCCGCACAATCTCATTAGCTGTTCGTTCCGTAAAATCAGAATCCTCCTTGCCATCGTCAAAGGCAAGAATACCAGAGATAAGATTTTGGCTTCCCAACTGCTCCAGGGCTTTTCGAAGCTCTGGCTGAAACACAATTACCAAAGCAGTGACTGCAATGGTGGTCGTTTTTTCCAAAATCCAGAGAATGGTATTGAGATGCAGCAAAGCTGCCATTACTGCAAAAAGTCCGATCACCAACAATCCCTTGAGCAAAGTCCAGGCGCGGGTATTCATAATCCAAAATAAGATTTCATATACCAGAAACGCGATAATGATAATCTCAAATATATTCGTAAGGGTTATTCTCGGAAGGAAAGAAAACCAGGACAGCATACCCCGCCACAGTTCTTCCACCTGAAAAGCACCCGTCATAATCTTGCCTCACTTTCCCTCTGCCCTGTGCGGCGGGTCTTTTTTGGGTCATTAATCCGCTGAACCCGGACATCCGGCTTTGACACCACAATCTTTGGCACCGCCTTCACATAGTACACATAGTCATCATCCTCGAATTGGGTATACTCTGTCCTGCTATAATCAACTGCAAACACAAAAAAATGGTAAATCCCTGCAATAATCAGAGAAACCAGGGTCCCAACAATCATCTCCGAGGGGGACAGCTGAACATTCAACACAGAATCTCCAATAAACACCACAGCCATCTGAGTGATAGAGCCAAACACAATGGCAATAATCCAGGCGTAATCTATAGAAAGAAGCCGAATCAGATATACCACCAAAATTCCCACTGCACAGGCGGTTATCATCAGCATCATCGTCTCATTTGTCACCAGCGCCCGAATCAGCTGTACATATTTCTCCGTAATGTCCACTTCCGCATCATTGGTCAAAACGCCTGCATTCTGTTTTACATAAATCATAATATAGTACACAGCTGCTCCGCAGCTTACTGGAATTACTCCAGACAGCCCGCCGGACAATCCGGCAAGCAACGGCACCACAAATGGCACCCGCAGAGCAAATGCCACTGGCGTCAAAATCAGCCAGTAACTGTCTTTGGGCTGTAAACCATAATAAAGCAGTGCAATCAGAATCAGAAAAATGCCTGTAAGCAGCGCAAACTCCATAGACACCGAATAAATATGCCCCAAAAGCACTGCCGCCATAATAAAACTGATGGCGCCATATGGGAGAAAAGAGCACAGCAGCGCCAATCCCACCAGCATTACCGGATTTTTAAGCTTTGTCAAATATCCAAGATTCCCATTCATCAGAATCAGTGCTGACAGACTGACACAGAACTTTACAGCCAAATCCACTGGCAATGCAAACTTTCCATAAAACATTTTCAGCCTCTCTTTAATTTCGAGCAGTACGATCATGGCGGCCGCCCTCCTTTGACAATTCTCTGGCACGGTTTTGGAACTCGTACCGTTTCTCCAGACGTTTCAGCTTCGCCACATAGACTTTCATGCCCCGTCTGGAATATTCATAACGTTTGTAATACACAATCCAGGTAAGAATCAGATAGAATATTAATCCGGTTCCATATAAATACACTGCCGACTTCCCTGCCTGTATCATCTCCGTAATATCCAAAGCGTTCAAAAACCGCTGCATATGGTACAAAACCCAAAGCATGGCACATAACATATAACAAAGCGTGTAAGAAAAAAACGAACGGAACATATGCCTACTGATATAATCGCTGCGAAAATAGCGATTCACTGGAAAAATCCGCTTTCCTTCTTTCTTTTCAAACATTGCAATCCCTGTCATCAACTTAATTTTGTCGTTATTTAGCATGTTTCTTCCACCATCCATCTATTATGTACCATTCACGCCGCCCTTCCTAATGGCACCGCACAAATTCAAAAGGTATCGGTTTAGTATACCATATTTTCTCTTTTTAGGCTACACTTCCTGGAAATTTTTTAATAAATTCGTTTCTTCCAATTATTCCCATTATACCACAAAAAGTCCGCCATGTAAAATATAGCGGACGTAAAATTCTAGCATAACCCGTTTTAAATACTTTTTTGAAAGGGCGTTTAAAAAACTTACTCATCCACACTGTAGTTAGGGGCTTCCTTTGTAATGTGAATGTCGTGGGGATGACTCTCTTTTAAGGATGCTGCAGAGATTCTCACAAATTTCCCCGTCTCCTGAAGGGTCTTAATATCAGCGGCTCCACAATATCCCATACCGGAACGCAGTCCTCCCAACATCTGGAATACTGTATCCTCCAACATGCCTTTATATGCCACCCGGCCTTCCACCCCTTCTGGAACCAGCTTTTTGGCATCGGACTGGAAATAACGGTCCTTACTGCCGTTTTCCATGGCAGCAATAGAACCCATGCCCCGGTACACTTTATACTTTCTTCCCTGATACAGCTCAAAGGTTCCCGGACTTTCATCGCACCCGGCAAACATGCTGCCCATCATACATACATTGCCTCCTGCAGCAATGGCTTTTGTAACGTCTCCGGAGTACTTAATGCCTCCGTCTGCAATGATGGGAATGTCATACTGTTTTGCCACCTCATAACAATTCATTACAGCTGTAATCTGTGGCACGCCGATTCCCGCCACCACACGGGTAGTGCAGATTGAACCAGGACCGATTCCTACTTTCACTGCATCTGCCCCCGCCTCAATAAGAGCTTTCGTGGCTTCTCCGGTCGCCACATTGCCTGCAATAACCGGAAGATTCGGATAGCTTTCCTTAATCATTCGAATGCAGCGCAGAACATTCTCCGAATGGCCGTGAGCGGAATCCAAAACCACAATATCCACTTTGGCCTTCACAAGGGCTTCAATACGGTCTAAAACATTAGCTGTAATTCCCACTGCGGCACCGCAAAGCAGCCTGCCCTGTGCGTCCTTGGCGGACAAAGGATAACGAATCTGCTTTTCAATATCCTTAATGGTGATCAGCCCCTTCAAGTTGAAATTCTCATCCACTATGGGAAGCTTCTCCACCCTTGCCTTGCCTAAAATCTTCTTGGCTTCCAGAAGAGTAATCCCCTCTCTTGCTGTAACCAAATGATCCGAAGTCATACATTCTTTGATCTGTTTGGAAAAATCCTCTTCAAACTTCAAATCACGGTTTGTAATAATTCCTACCAGCTTCCGGCCTTCTGTGATCGGCACCCCGGAAATCCGGAATTTCCCCATCAATTCGTCTGCATCTCTTAGCGTATTTTCAGGGGAAAGAAAGAATGGGTCGGTAATTACGCCATTTTCTGAACGTTTCACCTTGTCAACTTCCTCTGCCTGCGCCTCAATGGACATATTCTTGTGAATAATTCCAATTCCGCCCTGTCTGGCCATGGCAATTGCCATCCGGTACTCGGTCACTGTATCCATGCCAGCGCTCATCAGCGGAATGTTCAGTTTAATGTCCTTGGTCAGATGGGTGGTCAAATCCACCTGGTTCGGAATAACCTGAGAATAAGCCGGAACCAGTAATACATCGTCAAAGGTGATGCCGTCGCCAATAATCGTACCCATTTTTCATCCTCTCTTTCCTTTATCTTTGTTTATTAGTTCCCTAGTGTAGCAAATTTTTGTATGCTTGTCAAACACATTTTTCCTTTACAACCCCCGGTTGTTTCTACAATGAAAAACTGTCGCACAAAAAGCCAGGCAACAAACAAAAACGTCAGGCCATTTATTGGTCTGACGTTTTTGTTTGTTGCGATTCACAGGGAGGGGCATCTTCTTGCCCCCTTGTGAACCGTAATTTGTATTTTACTGAACTACTTTTCTTGGCGCCGTCTGGCGAAAACACTGAATCATTTTGTCATCCGGCTCAAATAAAATCTTAATAATCTCTGAACCGGACCGGACAACTGCCGTATAAGTCCTTGCCCCCGGAAGCTGAGAGGTAAAATCCAACACCTTAAAACCGGAAGAAGCATGGTCTTTAATGGCACTAGAATCAGATGGCGCTATAATCTCAATGTCGTCCATCTGCCCCTCCCAGGCTTTCTTTCGCTTTGCCTTTCCTAAAATCTTGTCTATGGACAGAATCTTATCCACATAAAGATACTCATATTCTACTCTGGAATTGCGGTACAGCAAATAGGTGAAAAACCCTGATACAAGCAACAAAACCATACCTATTATATTGGTGGAAAGAGCAAGCAAAACACAAACTGCCGTGACCACTCCCATTCCAATATTAATCAGATTGGCATAAAAGGGAATCCGGCGTCTCACCAGGCATTCGGCATAGGAATCGTTCATTACATCATACCCATTCCACCGCCGCCTGCAGGCATAGCGGGTGTCTCTTCCTTAATGTTGGCCACTACAGATTCTGTGGTCAGCAGAGAAGAAGCTACGCTGGTTGCATTCTGCAAAGCGCTTCTGGATACTTTTGCCGGGTCCAGAATGCCAGCCTTAATCATATCCACATACTCTTCCTTATAAGCGTCAAATCCAACGCCTGTTTCAGACTCCTTCACTTTGTTAATGATTACAGAACCTTCCAGGCCGGCATTTGCCACAATATGATACATGGGAGATTCCAAAGCCTTCAGGATAATCTTGGCTCCGGTCTTCTCGTCTCCCTCCAGACTGTCAGCCACTTTCTGCACATCCTTGCATGCATGAACATAAGCGCTTCCGCCGCCTGCGATAATACCTTCTTCCACAGCAGCTCTGGTAGCAGCCAGGGCATCTTCCATACGAAGCTTCGCCTCTTTCATCTCTGTCTCTGTAGCAGCCCCTACCCGGATAACTGCCACGCCGCCTGCCAGCTTAGCCAGTCTCTCCTGCAGCTTCTCTTTATCAAAATCAGAAGTAGTCTCTTCAATCTGCGCCCGAATCTGAGACACTCTTGCATTAATCTCTGCCTTATCGCCGCAGCCATCCACAATGATGGTATTCTCTTTCTGAACTTTTACGGATTTGGCTCGTCCCAGCTGTTCCATGGTTGCTTCCTTCAAATCCAGTCCCAGCTCATCGGAAATCACCTGACCGCCGGTGAGAATGGCAATATCTTTCAGCATTTCTTTTCTTCTGTCCCCATAGCCAGGAGCCTTTACGCCCACTACCGAGAAGGTTCCTCTTAACTTATTGACAATCAAAGTTGTCAAAGCTTCACCCTCAATATCCTCTGCAATAATCAACAGACGGGAGCCGGACTGTACAATCTGCTCCAAAATCGGCAGAATTTCCTGAATATTGGCAATCTTCTTGTCAGTAATCAAAATATACGGATCGTCCAGGTTGGCTTCCATCTTATCCATGTCTGTACACATATAAGCAGAAACATAGCCCCGGTCAAACTGCATACCTTCTACCAAATCCAGCTCAGTCTTCATGGTTTTGGATTCCTCAATGGTGATTACACCGTCATTGGAAACCTTCTCCATGGCATCTGCAACCAGCTCGCCCACCTCGTCATCGGATGCGGAGATAGCGGCAACTCTGGCAATCTGCTCTTTGCCTTCAATCGGCTGGCTCATCTTAGCAATCGCTTCCACAGCTGCCTCTGTAGCCTTCTTCATGCCCTTGCGCAACACAATGGGATTTGCCCCAGCAGCCAGATTCTTCATGCCTTCTGCAATCATAGCCTGAGCCAGAACGGTAGCTGTGGTGGTGCCATCGCCGGCTACGTCATTGGTCTTGGTAGCCACTTCTTTTACCAGCTGGGCGCCCATATTCTCAAAAGCGTCCTCCAGCTCAATCTCTTTTGCGATGGTCACGCCGTCATTGGTAATCAGCGGAGCGCCAAAAGACTTATCCAAAACTACGTTTCTTCCTTTCGGTCCCAGTGTTACCCGAACTGTATCTGCCAGCTGATTCACTCCTGATTCCAGCGCTTTTCTGGCTTCTACGCCATATTTGATCTGCTTTGCCATTGTTCTTGTTCCTCCTGATCTTCTATCAATATTATTTTCCAGGGGTCTGCCAAAACACACTTTCCTGGCATTACCCTTACTGCCGTCTCTTCTACACAAACGAAAATTTCTGCTGCTCTTCCTTAAAAAGAAAAGCTTATTCAATCACGGCAAGAATGTCGTTCTGCTTTACCACTACATATTTTTCTTCGTCTACTTCCACTTCGGTTCCTGAATATTTGGAAAAAATAACTTTATCTCCGGTCTTTACCTGCATAGTCACTTCCTTGCCGTCCACAACCCCACCAGGACCAACTGCAATTACCTCTGCCTGCTGTGGTTTCTCCTTTGCCTGTCCCGGCAAAACAATACCAGACTTTGTAGTCTCTTCTGCTACCAGCTGCTTTAACACGACACGGTCAAATAACGGTACTAACTTCATGGATGATTCCTCCTTGTTCCAATCTTTTTTCTCTTTTCCTATCTATCTTGTGGGAACCTGGTAAAAGGTTCCTTTTTTCATGTACATTACCATTTATACCACGAGTTGTTAGCACTGTCAACCCTTGAGTGCTAATTTTATAAATTTTTTACACTTGCCCTCTTTCTTTTTTCCCATTTTCATATTACAATATTCATAAAATGACAGGTCAACACAATATTTTCCCGTTCGATTGGGAATAGTAAGACCGGTTGACAGAAAGGAGTGCTAATTATGGCCAAAAAAGCAGGAAAGATTCTTGCACTGGCTGCCGTCGCTGGTACCGTAGCTGCCGGAATCTCTTATTTCAAGAAATACCGTTCTTTTAACAAGGAACTGGACGAAGATTTCCATGATTTTGAAGATGAGGAGGATTCTCCCACTCCCGACAGTACCATGAACCGCAACTATGTATCTCTCCATGCAGACAAAGATGAATTTCTCGTAGCTGCCGGAGATGTGCTGAATGCGGTGAAGGACGCCGCCGGAGCAGCAAAGAATGTAGTGAAAGATGCGGCCGCCATTATGACGGATACCGCAAGAGATGCTATGAATGCGGCTGCAGACACTGCCGCTGCCGCCAAAGCCACTTTAACCGGCGCAGGAACCGCAGCAGCTAAAGAAGCAGAAGACATTCTGGATAAATCTGCCGAAGCAGTGGAAGAGACCGCCGAGACAATTTTGGACAAGACCGATGAGGCAAAAGAAAAGATCTCCAAGACAGCTACCATCATCGAGGAAGATCTTCCCACCTCCTGATCTTTTCTGACACACATCTGGACAGATATTGGTCTTTGTCTGTCCAGATCATTTTCCAGCCAGAACTTCGTTGCAAGAATCTCTGTCAGCTTGGTCAGACAGCCTCATGGTTCCACGCTTCCAATAAAAGCTGACCCCCTTTTCGAATTTCCTCTTCTCTAAGGCTGGCATATCCTACGATTAAGGTGGAAGGATGTCCGGACGGTTCTGATATATAATACTGGCTGATGCCATATACCCTTACTCCCACTTTTCTGGCTTGGGCGATCAGTTCTTCTTCTGTCCTTCCCCTTTTATCTGTCATCAGAATGTGCAATCCTGCATACTCTCCACTGATGATAAAATCCCTTTCCAATCCTCGAACCACACTAAGCAAGGCATCCTGCTTTCCTTTGTAGATTCCCCGCATCCGGTTTAAATGACGTTCAAAATGTCCCTGTTCCAGAAGCTGATATAGAATGTTCTGATCAATGCGGGAAACGGTGGAAGAATAAAAGCTTGTCTGACTTTGATAACGTTTTAGAAGAACCGGGGGCAGCACCATATAACTGACCCGGATGGCCGGAGCTACCGCCTTGGAGAACGTCCCCAAATATATCACCCGTCCTTTTGAATCCATCCCCTGCAAAGCAGGAATCGGCTTCCCTTTATATCGAAATTCGCTGTCATAATCATCTTCAATCACATACCGCTCTGGTCCGCTTCCCCCTTCCATGGCCCATCGAAGCAGCTCCTGCCGCCGTTTTACCGGCATCACAATTCCAGTGGGAAACTGGTGGGAAGGCATTACATAAGCCACATCGGCTCCAGTTTCCAATAACTTTTTCGGATTCATACCCGCTCCGTCCATCTCTGTGGGACACACACAATAACCCAAACTGACAAACACCCGGTACGCCTGCTTATAAGTAGGATTTTCCATGGCGATTCTCCGCCTGGGGCCTAAGATCTGAGACAGAAGCATTAGCAGATACTCGCTTCCTGCGCCAATGATAATCTGAGAAGAAGTGCAGTTGACTCCTCTGGCCGAATGAAGGTATCTGCCAATGGCTTCCCGAAATCCTGGTTCCCCTTTGGGATCTCCAGAATGAAAATACTCTTTATTGTCATCTGCCAAGGTATTCCTTGTAAGCTTTCTCCATATATGAAAAGGAAAACGGTCCAGATCAATTCCTCTGGGAGAAAAATCAATCCAGTTATCCTTTTCTTTTCTGTCCCTGTCTGGCTCCTCCATGCGCATCTGCAAAGGGGCCCTGCCTTCTACCTCCACCAGTTCTTCAACCTGAGACACAAAATACCCTTTGCAGGGAATGGCTTCAATATATCCTTCTGCCATAAGCTGTTCGTAAGCCATCTGAGTCGTACTTCGACTGACCCGCAAATGGCTGGCCAATGCACGGGTAGAGGGAAGGCGATCTGATGTTTTCAGACCGCCGTTTCGTATCTCCCTGCGGATATGTTCATAAATCTGCTCATACAAAGGCTTGGATGATTTCATGTCCACAGGTATGAGAATTTCCATGTCATGTCTCCTGTCTATTTCGGCAGCTTAAAGGAACTTTTCAGGGAAACAATCCGGTTAAACACTGGCGCTCCCGGCAGGCTGTCTTTACAGTCTGCACAGAAAAACCCATTCCGCACAAACTGAAAACTGTCATATGCACCAGCCTCTGCCAAAGCCGGTTCCACATAGCACTCCTTCAAAACCACCAGAGAATTGGGATTTAAGTTTAAAGTTCCATCTGCATTCAGCTTTCCCTTTTCTTCATCTACAATATTCTCATACAGACGGCACTCTACCTTCTTGGCTGTATCCGCAAGAACCCAGTGAATGGTTCCCTTTACTTTTCTTCCCTCAAAGCCAGAGCCGCTTTTGGTAGCCGGATCATAAGTTGCATGAATCACGCTAATCTGACCCTTATCATCTTTCTCATAGCCAGTACAGGTAACAAAATAAGCTCCCATCAGACGGACTTCATTCCCTGGAAACAGACGAAAATATTTCTTTGGCGGCTCTTCCATAAAATCTTCCCGCTCTATATAAAGCTCTCTTCCAAAAGGCACCATACGGGAACCAAGATCCGGATTTTCCAGATTATTCGGCACCTCAAGCATCTCTGTCTGCCCTTTTGGATAATTGTCAATCACCAGCCGAACCGGATTTAACACAGCCATCATCCGTGACTTTTTCAGCTTCAAATCCTCCCGGATACAATATTCCAACATGGCGTAATCCACAGAACTGTTCGCCTTTGCCACCCCTACCAGCTCTACAAACATCCGGATCGCCTCCGGCGTATAGCCTCTCCGCCTAAGAGCAGCAATAGACACCAGACGAGGATCGTCCCAACCGTCCACAATCCCGTCTTCCACCAGCTTTTTAATATATCTCTTCCCCGTAACCACATTGGTCAAATACAATTTGGCAAATTCAATCTGCCTGGGCGGATTCTCAAATTCGCACTCTCTCACCACCCAGTCATACAAAGGACGGTGATCTTCAAATTCCAAAGTGCAGATGGAATGGGTAATATGCTCAATGGCGTCTTCAATGGGATGGGCAAAATCGTACATGGGATAAATGCACCATGCATCTTTTGTGTTGTGGTGACTCATATGAGCTACCCGGTAAAGAACCGGGTCCCGCATATTGATGTTTGGACTCGCCATATCAATCCGGGCGCGGAGCACCTTTGTTCCATCCTCATATTTCCCTGCCCGCATCTCCTCAAACAGACGCAGATTCTCCTCTACAGAACGGTTCCGGTAGGGACTCTCCTTACCTGGACTTTTAAAATCTCCCCGGTATTCCCGGATCTCATCTGCAGTCAGATCACAGACAAAAGCTTTTCCTTTTTTAATCAGAAGCACTGCACAATCATACATCTGCTCAAAATAATTGGACGCAAAAAACAGACGGTCTTCATAGTCCGCTCCCAACCAGTGAATGTCATCCAGAATCGATTGTACAAACTCAGACTTTTCTTTCGTAGGGTTTGTATCATCAAAACGCATATTAAATTTGCCATCGTACTTTTTTGCCAGACCATAGTTTAAAAGAATCGACTTGGCATGTCCAATATGCAGATATCCATTCGGCTCCGGCGGAAATCGGGTCTGTACATGGCTGTATACCCCTTCTGCCAGATCTTTTTCTATCTCCTGCTCAATAAAATTCCTGGATACAGTTTCTTTTTCCTCTGTTTTTCCTTCTCTTGATTGCTCTTTTTCCTTTTCCATCTCTCCAGTCCTTTCCATCCTAGTCCGGATGCTGATATATTTCCTGAAATCACAGCAGCCCAAAAGCCGAATCCTGCTGCCAGAAATTCTCATTTGCACATTATATCACAGGATTTATTTTTAAACAAGGAGAGAATCCGCCTGCCAGACAGCTTTGTGTTGTCTTATGTACCTGCATCATTTTTCAGAATTAAAGAAGCGGAACTTCTGGAGCTGGCCTGCAAGACGGATGAGTAGCTTGAAGACAAAGAAGTATCTCATATAAAAATAGAGTTTTCTGCTTTTGAACTTTACATAGAGTACAAAAAGTGTTATAGTTAAAAAAAAGAAAAGTATAGTTAAAGGAGGGGCGAAATGAGTTTCACAGAAGAAAAAAGAAGGGAAGCCGGAGGACAGTTTGTGGATGTGGGGATTGCCGAGGAGCATGGAATCGCGTTTTGCTCCGGCATCGCAAAAAATGGCGGCAAACCAGTATTTGCCACCCACTCCAGTTTTATGCAGGGAACTTATGACCAGTTATCCCAGGATTTGTGTGTCAACCGCAATCCAGCGACGATTCTTGTCAATACTGCCT
>ERZ808029.522-NODE-522-length-20462-cov-4.199755_pt1 | contig 20462 bp, 21 predicted proteins | sample MGYA00380185_ERZ808029 | MGnify/ENA primary metagenome ERZ808029 (study PRJEB31490, sample SAMN06133404) | mouse gut metagenome | isolation source: M2_3 | host: mice | place: China: Chengdu | collected 2015-05 ... | reverse complement strand
TGCCAGTCAGTAGTCTTATTGTACTCTGAGGTATTTTCAATTTTCAACATCCACATTTTTTATTATACAGGAAGCTCTCTATATGAATTAAATAGTTCATCAATCCTCTTATTAAATTCTTCTTTATTTCGTAAAAATTCACTCTTTTCCTTTTCCCATTTTTCAAATTCTTTGCTGTATAAAGCATTAGCATTAGAATTAGAATTATCATTTGATATGTTATCACATTCTTCTTGCCATTTTTTATAATCAAGATTGAATTTCTCATCATTTTCGACCATAAAAGCCTGCTTTTTCTTTTTTGAAATACGTGTAAAAAATGGCATTTGTGGATTATATATACTATCTTCGCGAAGAGGTTCCCTTGAAAAAGTTTTTGGAATTGGCTTAACAGGTACGCTTGTTGTAAATTTGGTTTTATCATACATATCACAAGCTTCCAAAGGTTTTATTTGAATTTTTAATATATTTTCTATTTTTTCTAAACTATCCACTGCATCTTTTGTCATTTCTTCAGCAAATTAACAGCTTCTTCTATATCCCTCTTTCTAGCTTCTAATTCCTGTTTGCGTGCCTCTATCTCACACTTTTTTCTCTCTCCATTGTTCATTCCATTGTGCTCGAATAGCTGAAATCTTTTTATTTAACTCATGCCTATTTGGGGCTGTAACCACTCGATATTTATTTAAACCTTGATGACTTATTTCCTAACGTAATGTATAAGTATATCTTTCCATAAACTATTCACCTTTCATTTGTAATTTCTGCATATTTAAAATTTTTATTATTGTAGCACTTTTTCACTTATTTTTCCATTACTTTTCTAAGCGCGTTCAGCATAAATACCCATTTTGCTCTAAAAATCCTCACAAATTAGACACTTTCACCCATTCGAAACGTGCGTCACTGGGTGCACATAAAACACCGGCTTTAAGACAATTCCTTAAAGCCGGTGTTTCTACATTCCATCCAAACAAACCACCTATGGCAGTTATTCCCAGATTCTTCCATTTTCATCTGCCCATCTTCCGTCCGGAATGTTTCTTCCTCTCCACAAAATGCCGCTTCCCGGGTCCAGATAGTACAGCCCTCCGTCAATCCTATGATAACCGGTTTTCATAGCTCCTCCCGGCTGTCCCTCCGACGGGTCCATATAATAAAGCTGATTGTCAATCCAAACCCATCCGGTCTTCACTGCCCCTCTTGTTCCGTCGGACACAGGATTCAGATAATACCAACGGCCATCCACACATACAGCCCCCGTCTTCATGGCTCCTTTCGTTCCGTCGGATACAGGATTCAGATAAAACCAGTTATTATCCACATAAATCCATCCAGTACACATATATCCGTCTGCTCCCAAATAAAACCAGTTGTTATCCACATAAATCCAGCTGCTTCTCACTGGGTTTCCGTCTGCCTGACGATAAAACCACCCCTGCTGATCTTGATTCCAGCCAGCATTCCAGTTTGTGCTTCCAGACCCAGGACCGCCGGAATTTCCAGGAGTTCCCGTGCTGCCTGGTCCATTGCTGCTGTCGTCTCCGGGAGTCGCCCCGGTATACACATCCCCGGAACTTAAATAAAATTCATCGGACCTTTCTGACCAGGGACCTTTTTCTCCGTCCGAGCTGCTAAGCCCCCGGACCCGGAACGTATACTCTCCTGCCCGGTTCATATGCGGATAAAAATTATAACCGGTTCCTGTGGTGGTGATGGTTGTCACCAGGGTATTCCCCCGGTACAGCCTTACCTCATACTTGTCTGCCCCATCCACATCGGACCATCTGGCCCGTCTGCCGTCCCAGTAAAAATCAACGGTTTCTTCCAAATCTCCAGCCACCTTAGGAAGGCGAAGCTCCACCCTCAGCCCATCCCCACTATTCAAAACCCGCTTGGAGTGAACCTCGCTGCGGGCGCCGGAAGCAGTTACCTTTGTGGATGAGGTGAACCGGTATTTGGAAGATTCTTTCACCGATAGCTCTACCTGAATGGTCGGAATCTCTCCCCGAATCCATACATCCTCATCTGTGTCCACAAAATGCGCTGGTTCTGTCACTTCCACCCGGTCATCGGATATGGCAACACTCACTGGTCCGATTTCTTTTCCTGCCTCTGGTTTTGTCTCACAAGTTACCGTCAGCTTTATGCTGGTGATTTTTTCTCGGTTATCTGCCCCATAAACCGGCAGCACCGGCAGCATTGCCAGACACAAAGCCAGACTCAATGCCCTTTTGACCCTGTTGTTTACCAATTTCATAGTAATATCCCCTTTCCCGAAATCCTGTTCCTGCCTTTTTGTAATTCCATTGTAATGGGAAAACATCCTTCTGGTCAATATGGTTAATCACATTGTAAGAAAATGTAGGTTTTCCGTAAGCTGGATTCCCATACAACACTGCAAAGACCATTAAGATTCCAGTAAAAATGCCGATATAAAGTTAATAGAATTTTTTAACGAAAAGCCATGAAAACAAAAATAGGAAAGGGGGCGTATTATTATGAGTTTTGTTATAGCTGGTTCTCTCCATTCTTATGCCAACAGCATGAAAATGCAGATGAAATGGGAACAGAAACAGTCCAAAAGCGATTATACTGCTGACGGAGCCACATCCATCTCTGAAAAACTTCGAAAGGAGGCAAGCGGCATTGGCAGTCCTGCCTCCGGCAACCGTTCCGACGCTGCCATTATGGGGGGAATCCGGGCAAAGTTGACTGCTGGCAAACGGCTTTCTTCCGATGAGCTGGATTATCTGAAAAAAAACGATCCGGAAACCTACCGTCATGTAAAAGCCATGGAGATGGAGCGGAAAGCCTTTGAACAACAACTGAAAAACTGCAAGACAAAGGAGGAGGTTCAGCGTCTTAAAGCATCTCGTATGGCTGCGTCATTAGACCGAGTGCGAGATGTCAACAACAATCCAAACATTCCCGACGGTGAAAAACTAAAACTTACCATGGAAGAACATCAGAAAGTTTCGTCCATTACCGATGCCACCGTGGAATTTGCCGAAAGCGGAGAGTACAAGAACCTGCCCACAGAAGCTGAAAAGAGAAAAGCAGAAAAAGACCTGAAAGAAGCAAAAGAAGCCGAGATGAAAGGCGAAACCAAGGACGACAAAGATAAAGTCTCAGATGAGAAAGACAAATCAGAAGAAATTACGGACAAAAATGAGGACAGCAGTAACACCCAGGAAACGGAAAACTTCGACGAGTCTTCCAACTCCCAAAAAACCGGAGAAAATACAGATAACGCAAAGTCAGAAACTGCCAAAACTCCAAATGTCAGTCCGGATGCTGCCAAAATCTCAGGCACCGCGTCTGACGTTGCCAAAGCCAGAGAAATCCTTATGTCCCCAAAGAAAACCCGTATCCAGGCAGAGCTTACGCCAGAGGCCCAAAAGGTCCGGCGTGCCAAAGCCCGAAGTGCTTACACGCAAAATATGTGTGTTTCAGATGGCGGAGTTACCATTGATTTGAAACAATGATTTTATCTCTTGATTTTCCTGCCTGGATATTGGATGTGTTCTGCAAATTTCTCTGCAGGAACATCTTTCGTCTAAGGGGAACATTTTCACAAAAGAAAGGGCTGTCTAAGCTTAGACAGCCCTTTTGTCAATCCGTGATTTATGATAAAATAACAGGGAAAGCTCATATATTACTTTAACACCCAAAAGGAGAACCAGAACTAATGAAATCATCCAATGAACTGCGCACTTTGTTGCGCTCAATTGATCACAAAAGCTATCCTGCCTACAAATCTTTAGCAGGCGCCTATCATTTTGGCAGCTTTCTTCTTTCCATTGACCATGTGCAGGGAGATCCCTTTGCCTCTCCCTCCAGCCTTCATGTGGAGATCGCCCATAAAGACGCTAGTTTCCCTGCCACCTGCTATGACAAAGACTGTTCCCGAATCGCTCTTGAGGATTTTCTCACCCGAAAGCTGTCTTCCTTGTTTGAAGATTTTAATTTCAAAGCAAAAGGCTCCGGCAAAAGCGGTCTTATGTCCATCACCCGTTGCGGACAGGAAGTGTTGGAGCGCAGCGCCTGCCAGATTACCAACGCAAAAATAATTGCCCGTTTTCACATTGGCTTCCCTGCTTTCGGCCGTACCATCAATGCAGGGGAGCTGGAGAAAATCCTTTTTGACTATCTTCCCAAATGTGTGGAAAGCTGCTTTTTCTTTTCCCGTCTGGACGGAAAGAAAGTGGAACATGCCGTGTTTCTTTCAGAAGACCAGACAGCTGTCCGGGAACTTTTAAAGCAGGAAAATCTGGTGGCTTTTGTGGCAAACGGTTCCATTCTGCCAAGAAAAAGCGGTGTGTCTGATCTGCCATTAAAAGACAGTATTCCCTTTGTATCTCCTTCTTCCATGGAACGGACTTTCACCCTTCCCCACAGAGGAGAAATTCGTGGTATGGCCATTCCTAAAGGGATTACCCTGATTGTAGGCGGCGGATACCACGGCAAATCCACCTTGCTGGAAGCCTTGCAAATGGGTGTCTACAATCACATATTGGGAGACGGCAGAGAATTTGTCATTACAGACGACACGGCAGTAAAACTGCGGGCAGAAGACGGCAGATCCATTCGAAATGTGGACATTTCCCTGTTTATCAAAGATCTTCCCAACAAAAAAGACACCGTCTCCTTCTCCACTTTAGATGCCAGCGGAAGCACCTCCCAGGCTGCCGGAGTTATAGAGGGAGTGGAGTCCGACGCCAGCCTGTTTCTCATTGACGAGGACACCTCTGCCACGAATTTTATGGTGAGGGATGACTTTATGCAGCAGGTCATCAGCCGGGAAAAAGAACCAATCACCCCGTTTCTGGAACGGGCCAGGGACTTGTATGAGAAAGCTGGTGTCTCCACCATCCTGGTAGCCGGAAGCTCCGGGGCATTTTTCTACATTGCAGACAAGATTCTTCAGATGGACTGTTATCATCCGGTTGACATAACAGATAGAGTGAAAGCTCTCTGTAAGGACCACGCTGCTCCAAGAATCCAGGCCCCTGATTTCTCTCTTCCGGATTTTGCCCGTACATTAAGCCCTGCCAGCCGCAGACGGGAAGGTGCAGGAGATAACCGGCGCGGCGGACGGGGGAACAGGGGCAACCTGGGAGACCACCGCCATGAACACATGAAGATTAAAACGTTTGGCAAAGATTCTTTCTCCCTGGACAAGGAGACCGTGGACATGCGTTATGTAGAACAGCTGGCTGACTCTGAGCAAACCAACGCTCTGGCCCATCTCCTTCGTTTTGGATTAGAGCAGGTCGTAGATGGAAGAAAAACAGTCCGTCAGTCAGTTCAGATTCTTTTTGATACCTTAAACAAACAGGGATGGGAACCTTTTTGCAGTTCTTATGTTCCCTGTGGTCTGGCAAAACCCCGGAAGCAGGAAATCTTTGCCTGTATAAACCGATTCCGGGGATAAGGAGGAAAATAGCATATGGCAAAAAAAACAGTTCTTGTAACAGGCGCTTCCCGGGGAATCGGGAAAGCAATCGCAGTAAAATTTGCAAAAAAAGGGTATAATGTAATCATTAACTGCGGGCACCGGGAATCGGAACTTCTCCAGGCACAGAAAGAAATAGAGGGCTATCAGGTAAGTTGTACTGCCTTTCTTGGGGATATGGGCAATCTGGAAATATGCGAACAGCTTTTCCACCTCATCCGCAAGCAATATGGCACTCTGGATGTACTAGTCAACAACGCAGGCATTGCCTACATTGGCGTTTTACAGGACATGGCAAGCGCAGACTGGAACCGGATTATCAATACCAATCTGACCTCTGTGTTTAATTGTTGTAAGCTAGCAATTCCGATCATGCTGCAGGCTGGTCATGGTAAAATCATCAATATCTCCTCTGTATGGGGAAATACAGGGGCTTCCTGTGAGGTAGCCTACTCTGCCACCAAGGGCGGTGTAAATGCTTTTACCAAGGCTCTTGCAAAGGAACTGGCGCCCAGCAACATTCAGGTCAATGCAGTGGCCTGCGGCGCCATTGACACAGAGATGAACCAATGGATTGAGGAAGATGACTTAATCGGTCTGGTGGAAGAAATTCCTACCGGACGCCTGGGGAAAGCCGAAGAGGTGGCAGACTTGGTCTACCACCTGGGCTATAAAAATGCCTATCTGACCGGACAAATCATCGGTCTGGACGGAGGATGGATGTAAGCTTAAAAAGCAATCTTTTTGGGAATCAGAATTTTCGGATTTGATCCTCAGCTCCGTCGGTATTTTCAATCTTTCGAATCACCACATAATAACTGTATGTGTCATTGGCTTTTACAAAAACCCGGTCTCCCACTTTCTTTCGGAGAATGGCTTTTCCAAGGGGTGATTCTGTGCTGATCATATTATGCATGGAATTGCCCCTGATGCTTGTAACCAGCTTGTACACCTCTTCCTCGTCGTCATCTTCCATGTACAGTGTTACGGTATTATTCAGACCCACTTCATCTTCCCTGGACTCTTCTGAAATAATAATTGCATTTTTCAGCATATTTTCCAGATAACGAATCCGGCTCTCGTTCTGGTTCTTCTCTCTTTTGGCGGCATGATATTCAAAATTTTCACTGAGATCTCCATGGGCGCGGGCTTCCTTCACTGCATCCAGACATTCTTTCCGCACCACCAACTTTCGATGCTCAATCTCTTGTTCGATCTTTTTCACATCACTTTTCGTTAGTTTTTCTCTCATGTTCTTCTCCTCTCTTCTGCCTGTCAAGTATATCTTTTTCATCCGGACTTTTCAAGACCTTTTTCCGGAGCATAGAGTCTCTTCCATTTTTACTTCCATTTTTTGGAAGTAAAAAATCGAAAAATTAACCAATACTGTATAGTGATCCCCAAGGTTCAAACATTTCGAACCAGACGGCAAATCATTTGACGATACATTGTAAAAGGAGGCTGCTTTTCATTTATGAAATCAATTCAAACGTTATTTTTTCGGCCTTTTCATCTTCTTTTCCTTCTTCTGCTGACGGTTATTTTGTTACTTTCCGGCTGTTCCAGCGCCAGCCATCAGCGAATTGTCCGAATCGGCCATAACCAGTCCACCAACCATCCAACCCACATTGCCCTGACTGCTTTTCAAAATTATATCAATGAACACCTAGGAGACCGGTATGTGGTTGAAGTTTATCCCAGTGAGCTTTTAGGCTCTCAAACAGATATGGTGCAGCTAACTCAGACCGGAGCCATTGATTACTGCATTGCCAGCAACGCCATTTTGGAAACTTTCAGTAAAAACTATGAAATTTTCAACCTTCCCTACTTATTTGCCAGTGCCGAAGCCTATCATCATGCCATGGATGATCCTCTTATTACTAATCCAATTTTCACTTCCACTCAGAAAGCCGGATTCACAGCTGTCACATGGCTGGATGCCGGTACGAGGAATTTTTATACGGTGCAAAAACCAATTGAAAGTCCGTCTGATCTTAAGGGATTGAAAATTCGGGTCCAACAATCTCCTACCAATATTGAGATGATGCGGCTTTTAGGCGGTTCTGCCACGCCCATGGGTTTTGGCGATGTGTATACAGCTCTTCAGTCCCACATTATTGACGGCGCAGAAAACAATGAAATGGCTCTTACGGACAATGGTCATGGAGATGTTTGCAAGTATTACTCTTATGATATGCATCAGATGGTTCCAGATATCCTTATTGGAAACAATGCTTTTATTGAGGACATGACCAAAGAGGAACAGGCTATATTTGAAGAAGGATATCGTCTGATTAATCAAGTCCAGCGGGAAGAATGGGTCAAAGCGGTCAATCATGCCCGCGACAAAGCTGCCAATGAGCAGAATGTCCAGTTTTTGTATCCAGATCAGGCTCCTTTTGTAAAAGCCTGCCTTCCCCTTCATCAGTCGGTGCTTGAAAAAAATTCTGCCATTCAGCCCATATATGACGCCATACAAAATTATAACGCCTGGTATCCCACTACTGCTCAATAGGAGAATCGTATGAAGCATTTTAGAAAGTATCTAAATCAAATATTAAATGTTTTGGCAGGAGGCAGTTTTCTTGCCATGGTTGGACTGACCTGCTGGCAGGTGCTGACTCGTTATGTTCTGAAAAACCCTTCTTCCTGGTCAGAAGAACTGGTCTCTTATCTGTTCGCCTGGATGGCTCTTCTCGGCGCTTGTCTGGTTGCAGGGGAAAGAGGCCATATGAACATTCCTCTTGTCATGGACCGGATGGGTTTAAACGCCAAAAAATATCTTTCTGTTTTTGGAGAAATTGTGGCCTGTCTTTTTTCCGGTGTTATTCTGGTATTTGGAGGTATCCAGATTACTTCTCTGGCTATGGGACAGATGACTTCATCTTTGGGAGTGGCCATTGGTATTTTTTACATTGTCCTCCCTTTAAGCGGCATTTTAAATATCTGCTATACCATTTTAAATATTATAGAAATTTTAAACGGCTCCATTTGCCTGGACCCGGTAAATGAGACGGTTCTGGCTGCTGAAAAAGCCGAAAAGGAGGCATGATCATGGCTGTCCAGTCTTTGTGGATTATCTTACTTGTACTTGCCGTTTTGCTGATTATGGGGGTACCGATCTCCTATGCTATTGGCATATCTTCTCTTGCCGCCATTTTACAGGTGGTTCCTTTGGATGTATCGGTTCTGACTGCCTCCCAAAGGATTTTTGTGGGAATGAGCAAATTCAGTCTGACCGCCATACCATTTTTTATTCTGGCTGGCAATCTAATGAATCAGGGAGGAATAGCCAGACGGCTTGTAGATTTTGTTCTGGCCATTTTGGGAAAATTGCCTGGTTCTTTGCTGGTAACCAATGTGGGAGCCAACGCGCTGTTTGGAGCCATCTCCGGCTCTGCCGCTGCCGCCGCTGCCGCTGTGGGAAGCATGGTTCGGGAAGGAGAAGAAAAACAGGGCTATGATCTGGCTTTGTGCGCTGCCACCAACGGCGCTTCTGCCCCGTCTGGCCTTTTAATTCCCCCTTCCAATGCCCTGATTACCTATTCTTTGGTATCTGGCGGAACCTCTGTGGCCGCCCTGTTTCTTGCAGGTTATCTTCCTGGGATCATTTGGGCTGTATGCTGCATTGTTGTGGCCGTGATCATTGCCAAGCAAAAAGGTTATCAGGGAACCCAAGGAAAATTCAGCTGGAAGCACCTGCTGTCGGCAACCCTTCAGGCAATCCCGGCTCTTTCTCTAATTATAGTAGTTATCGGCGGCATCATTGCAGGTATTTTTACTGCCACAGAAGGTTCTGCTATTGCTGTGGTATATGCCCTGATCTTAAGTATCTTTTATCGGAGTATTTCCTGGAAATCCTTCTGGAGAATTGTGGTGGACAGCGCCAAGATGAGCGGCATGATTGTGTTCCTCATTGGAGTCTCCAATATTATGGGATGGGTCATGGCCTTCACTCAGATTCCTCAGGCCATCTCCGCAGCTCTTTTGGGACTGACCTCCAGTCCTGTGCTGATTTTGCTGATTATGAATGTGATTCTTCTTATTGCCGGAACCTTTATGGATGTAACACCTGCCATCCTTATTTTCACACCCCTGTTTTTGCCGGTCGTAAAAACTTTTGGCATGAATCCCATTCAATTCGGGCTGATTCTGGTATATAACCTGTGCATCGGCAATATTACTCCTCCGGTGGGAAATACACTGTTTGTGGCCATTAAAATTGGAAAAACCTCCCTGGCAAAAGTAATGCCTTATATGTTAATGTATTATGGGGCGATTCTTGCCGGACTTATGCTGGTCACATATGTTTCCGGCATCAGCCTTGGACTGCCTGGGGCCGCGGGAATGCTTTGAGGCGATATAAAATACAAAAAAGCAAATAACAGAAAAAAGCAACAAGAAAGAGTGTGGCAAACGCCGTTTGGTTTTCCGCACACTCTCTTGTTGCTTTTTTATACTGCTCTTCTTGTGCTTACTCCTCTTTTATCCTTTGTTATTATTCCAGTCACCGCTTTTGTCATTTAATAAAATACTCTCAAAATCTGCTCCGCACACTGTTTCCAGGTAAACTGTTCCGCCGCCTTTTCATACCCTTTCTCAATCATCTCCCAGGTTCTGACTGGGTCTGACAAAAGCTGTCTGGTTATATGTGGAAGCCTGTCAAGAGCCTTCAAATCATACAGCTGAATATCCACGCCATCTGTAAAGTTCTCATCAATCCAGCTGCTGGAATCAGTCAGCGGCAGGGAATGCTGCAGCAAAATATTAAAGATACGGTCATGAGTTCCTGCCTTAAACCACGGCATAACATTCAGGTTGATTTTTGCATCTGCCATGTAGGCCAAAGTTTGTCCGTAAGGAATCCGGTCATCAATCCGATGAATGTTGGGGCAATGAATCGATGGGTGGTTTTCCCAGCCCCGCCCCAAAAGGTACAGCTCAAATCCACTGTCAGCAAGAACCTTCACCACCTGTTCCCTCTGATACATTCGAATGGCCCAATCCACATACTCAGAACATCTTAAAAGATTTCTCAAAGTCTCATCTGGAACCGTCCAGCCAAACTGTTCTAAAATATCAAGTACTGCCTGTTCTGTGGTCACAGCGCTGTCTTTCAGAAAATGTTCGTACATAGCCTGGTAAAACCGGTACAAATCACTGTTTTCCGTAAACACCTGTTTTAACTCCATAAATTTGTCATTGGGCTGGTAATAAGTGCCTGTAAACAACAGATCATATTTTCTCTTCTCAAAAGGAATCACCGGTGTACCAGACGGCGGCAAAACTCCGGCATGGGGCATAAACTCCACAAAAGGCACCTGACTTCCAAAGTACTTTTTTACATACTCCACATGGTTTTGGTCACAACAAAAGAGATAATAATTGTCCGGATGTCTCTCCAAAGCCGGATGGAAACGCAGGGGATGGTCCATCAGAATATCCACTGCCTTTGCCTGATATTTATTCCAGATTTCCATGAAAAAGTCGTCTCTAAGACCCCATCCGTCAAAACAGATTACCCCCTGGACCCCTCCTGAAAGAAACTGGGCAAAGTCCCCGTAAGAATGTCCCACAGAGCCAAGAGGATTTACAGAATCCAAAATAAAAACTTCATGCCCCTTTGCTGTAAACTCTCCTGCCAGCTGATCTGTAAAAAAATTAAAGGATTCTACTTCTGAATAAAACATTACCACCCGCATCTGTCCTGTCCCCTTTCCAGACTTACACATCCACCTGTTCCTACAAACATTCTTCTACTACAATACATCCGAAAAATGCGGCCTCAGCCTTTTAAACATCCGAAGTCCCATAAGCAAAACTGCCAAAGTCACAATCCAGAAAAAAAGTGTAAGCCTGGGCCGCTCCCAAAACCAATTTCCAGTCAGCATACTGTCCCGGTATCCCACACAAACATAGTAAAAGGGATTCATTTTCAAAATGGGAATTGCCCAGGGAGCACTTTTCTCAAACATGGTTTCATGGTACATAATCGGCGTCAGCCACATGCCAAATTGGAGGCAAATGCTGACGATTTGTGCCATATCTTTAAAAAACACTTGAACTGCACAGGTAAAATAGCCGATTCCCAAAGCCAGCATAGAAGCGGCAAAGGAATAATATGCAATCTGAATCCATGTAAAAAACGGCGTCCATCTATAGCACACAAAGACCAGAAACAGAATAAGAACAAAAAATCCATGTACCATCAGGCAGGAAATCAATTTCATGAGCGGCAAAATCTCTACCTGAAACACCACTTTTTTTACAAGATAATTGTATTCCTGAAGGCAGCCAGTCATGTTGTTTAAAGCTTCACTGAAAAAAAACCAGGGTACAATTCCCGGCACCAACCAGAGCACATACGGCGCTCCGGGAACCGGCGGTTCATTTTTAAACCCGATCTGAAAAACAAAAAAATAAATCAAAACCGTTACCATGGGCTGAACAAACATCCAGACCACCCCAAAATAGGAACCTACAAACCGTTTTTTAAAATCTGCTTTGGATAAGTCCCATATCAGTCTCCGTTTCCTGGCAATCTCCTTTACCAACGAAACTACATACGCCATAACTGCCTGTCCTCTCTTGTTCTGTTTTGTTGTGAAGTTCCCCTTTGCTTTAAAACCGGAATGTAAATGTGTCGGAAAGTCCGCCCCACTTCTTATCCTTCTCTGATAAAATCAGCTCCACGCCCTCCTGTAAAGGCCAGCAAATCCCAATTTGAGGATCATCCCAAGCAATTCCCCCTTCATCTCCCGGATGGTAAAAGTCTGTACATTTATAAGCAAATTCCGCCTCCTCTGACAGCACCAAAAATCCGTGAGCAAACCCCTTTGGAATATAAAACATCTTCTTGTTTTCTTCGGTTAATTCCACACCAAACCATTTTCCAAAGGTTTTGGAACCTTCCCGCAGATCTACTGCCACATCAAACACAGATCCCCGCAAAACCCTGACCAGCTTTCCCTGAGGATACTCTTTTTGATAATGAAGTCCCCTCAGAACCCCCCGAACGGACATGGACTGATTATCCTGAACAAACACCAGGTTCAGCCCTGCCTCTTCAAAATCCTTCTGATTATAAGTTTCCACAAAATATCCCCGCTCATCTTTAAAAACCGTCGGCTCAATTACACACAAGCCCTCAATGTCACACCTAGTCACCTGAATCTTTCCCATCTCTTTACTCCTTTTTCACACAACATCATCCACTGTCACACACTCTTTTTAACGGGAATTGTATATTATTTTTCATTCGGTTTCTTTCTACACCCGCATACTGACAATGCTGAAAATCCTCACTGCCACATAAGCGTTCATCCCATACATTCCATACAAAATCCCCCGTTCTCCCCATCGGGTCATCACAAGGACATCATTTTTCAATGTCATCAAAAACACTGGGAGAAACGGCAGAAAATACCGTCCCTGAACCCCGTTAATCACATCTGAGCTTACTGGCGTCCAGGCAATCAGCATGGAAAACATCAAAGCCCCCATGCAGGTCAGGCATAAAAACCATACCCACAGTCTCTTCCCCCCTGTAAACACCAGACTCTCTCCTGGCTTGCGAAATGCAAGACACAAAAGGCATCCGGTAAAAGCCAGCACCACAGGATAAGGAACATCCAGCACTGGGTCTAAATTCCCCAGGTAATTCCCAATCATGGACATATGATACCCTTCGCTTTGCCGCGCCAAAGTATTATAAAAAAGCTGTATGGTCCGTCGAGGCTGGCGCAAAAGCATTCCTAGGCTGTATCCGGTCTCTTCTGCCCATCCAATATAATTCTCTGTCTCCGGAGCCACATAAGCGCTTACCACCTGGCGGTTAATGAATATCATAGCTAAAACCCAGGCTCCAAACACAATCCCTGCAGATAAAGTCCATTTCTTCCAGCTGCCAAATTTTTTAACCGGAATCAGCAGACACAGCCCCATAAGCACAGTGTAAACCATTTTACAGGGACCTGCCAAAGCCATAGAAACAGCCAGAACCGCCACATCCTTTCCTCTCACCAGTTCCTGTGCAAATGCCAGATTTAGACAATAGGCGGTAAAATAAAACATCCATGCCAAAATCCAAACATCATAGGAAAATGTAGCAGACAAATGAAGGGTCATTGGAAGCAATCCCACCCCTGCCAGGATTTCTTTGCCAAAAGGCGCTTTTTTTATAGCCAGTCCAGTCATCGCCACAAAAAACAGCAGATTGCCGATTCTTCCCAAATAAGCCAGCCACACACTGTTCAGATTCAAAATCCGTGCCAAGGAAATTCCCAGCGCCTGGGGAATATAGGCTGCAGGTGTAGTCACCACAGGAGGATAAGGGGATACAGCCAGATGTTCTGACTCTCCGGCCCGAACCGGTTTCTGGCCATCTTGAAAAGACTCATAAACCAAACGATAGGTTTCCTCCGTCAAAACCTGTCCAAGAACCAAAACCTGTCCGGAATCCTCTTTTGTTCCCGTCTTCGTCCAAAATCCATCTTCCTCACTATACATGTATTCCCCATAAATGTCTTCCAAAAACCAGTCCTGTCCCCGCACCAGCACATGACCATCCCTGCTGTTAGATGGCTGGCCAAGCATATGGCTGGACAGTTGATAGGCGCTGATATAATGGCTGATTTCATCTGGTCCGGAAAGGGGTGGAAACACAAGCAAATACAAAACCCCCATGGAAAGTCCGGCAAAGGGGTAAATCTGCTCCAGCTTCCATAGTTTTCCTCCCGGCTTACCAAGAAAAAGCCAGCCCAGAAGCCCAGTGAGAACCAAAGATGTCCCCAAAAGCGCTGCATAATTGCCCATCAGCCAGGTATCCCCACATGCCTGCGCTCCAGCCTTCACATCTCCATAATGCCACAAGCCGAAAACAAACAGCCCTCCCAATCCGGCAATCCAAAGCCAGTCAATTTTTTCCATTCCCTTCACGGTCCATAATTTCGCCACAGCTTCGTTCCCTTTCTTCCTGCTCCTTTTCCCGAATTGCCATTACCTGCACCAGCTCCTTAATCTTTGTCTCCAGTTGCGATATATGAATGGTCATATAAAAAACCTTCACAATCAAAAGGAAAATGGCAAACAAAAACAGGAAGTTGGCAGTGGAATAAATTCCCAGACAGTGGGCAATAAAATCTGCCACAGGCGGACAAATGCTGAATACAATCAGCACCAACGCCCATACAATCCAGAAAATCGCGCTTTCGATCTCCACTTTTGACTGGCGGATTCTACGCATCATCTGAAAAAATGTGGCCACAGATGCCAGAATCAGGATCATGCGCAGTGTCATGGTCATCATAATAGGTTCCTTTCCCAGTACACAGGATTCGTTGTACACCGAAGCACCAGATGTTTTGGCAGTATCCGATAAATTTTCCCCAGCCGGTAGCCTGCATATTTCCATGCGCTTCCTGCAATTAATACTGGAATCTGCCCGATCTTCCCTCGTCTTACCAACCAGAACCCGGTCTCTTTTATCAGCCGGATTCCCTCTCCCTCTGACAAGATTCCCTCAAACACCTCCGGGTGATCTGCCTGAGATACAGCCAGATCAAAATTGCGCCGAAACTGCTGTAAAAACGTCAGATTGTGAGAATGAATCACCCTCCCCTCTGCTGTATAGGCAATTCCATATCCAGCCTGGACTGCTCTGGCGGCATAAATCATATCCTCATTAAAAATCGCCGGTTCCACAAAACCTCCCAGCTTTTCAAAAATATCTTTTCGATAGGCACAACAAACATTGGAAGCAAAATAAGTTTTTATTCCCAGACGAGGCAAATCCTCCTTTGTCTTAACACTGCTTCTGTCCGGATAATTAAAAACCCTGGTAAACCGTTCCAGACTATGACAGCCCTTCTCCGGCATCTGCCTTCCGTAAGCCACGGCCACGGTCTGTCCTAAATTCCCTTTCCAGCCCAAAGCCTCCACCAGCCGCTCCACCAGCCGTCTTCCTTTTGGAATGGCATCATCTGTCATAAAAATCATAATATCTCCCTGGGATAAACTGGCTCCAAAATTTCTTGTTCTCCCATGATCAAACTCCTGCCGGGACACGTGATGAACTTCCAGATTTTTTACCTTTTTGCAATATTCCGGCTTCCAATCCTGTTTCTCAGTATTCACCACAATAATCTTGTTTATTGGATAAGTCTGCTGCCCAAGCCGTCGAATCAACCGGGCAAACCGGCGGTCCGGTTTGTATGTTGGGATAACCACATCCACTGTCAGCCTTTTATCAAACTTTTCTCCCATTTCTGTCATGATTCACCTCTCTTATCGTCGGTCCTGCCGGATGCTTTATCCTGCTGCATCTGCCTGTTCTTGTACATGCACAGCCCTTAATTCATTGCCCGCGAAAGTCAAATTCCCTGCTGTAAGCAACCCACTTAGCTTATTTCTCGCGGAAATAAAACACCCATGCCCCCACAATAAACCCTGCTGCCATAAAAATCATCAAAATCAGATAGACCCAGGCAGCTCCCAGTATGCCTCCCTGCTTTACAAACATTGGCGCCAAAATCCATGCCAACACCGTCAAAACCCCATAAATTCCAAAAATCACCGTCTGACGCCGCAAAATTACCAGCACATAATAATACAAATTTAGTATGGCATAAAACCCTCCTCCCAGTATTACCACCACAAAGGCACTGTGATAAGCGGTAAGGCTGCCTGTATAGGCCGCTCCCAAAATCCGTTCCAAAATAGTCAAAACTGGTTTTCCAAGAATCCAGGCCAGAACCAAAGCCAGCATGCTTAATGCCATAATAAGCCAGGAAATTTTTCCTAACATAGAGACAAATCTCTCATATCGTTTTTGTTCCCAATATCCGGTCAGATAAGTAAGTACCGGACGAATCACAAATCCTGCCGCCAGATTAATCACGGAAGTTGGCATAAAAATTACATTAAAATATCCAGATGCCACATCATCCATATAAGCGTCAATGGCGTATTTTGCGGCGGAAAAAATATAAAAATCCAAAAACACCGAAATAAACAAAAGCACTGTGGCCTTGGTAAGGGGAATCAGACGCCTTACATCCATTCCCCAATCTATGGAAGGCAATCTTCTGCTCACCGGAAGATCAAAGATCAGCACTCCTGCCACCTGAGCCGCCACAGCCGCCCCACAGGCCCAAAGCAAAGAACCGCCGGTCCACAAGACAATCAGAAACACGCCTACAGACAAAAGTGTGCGAAACGTGTTGGATTTTCCGGTAAGATGAAGATTTCCGGTGCGCTGAAATTCCGATTCGTACACATCTGCAAAACCGTCAATCACCTTGTAGCACACCAGAAGAAAAATAACTCCTGCTTTCCAAGGTCCATACCCGTAGAACAGCAAATACACAGCGCCCGCCGCCACAGCCGCCATACAGGTTAGACACCGATGGAGAAAATAGTCTCCAAACCGATATTCTCCCGCCCCGTCTGTTACCTGGAAAGGACGTATTCCAAAATACGCCACAATAAACATCTGCTGTCCAAAGGTGCTGTATCCAAAAGCAAAAACACCTCCCTCTTCCTTTCCCACCATTCTCATAACCAGAAAAGAAAGAACCATACTGGCAAAGGCATAGCAGAAACTTCCTGCCATATTCCAGAGAATATTCTGTCTCTCTTTGTCCATGCTCTGCTCCTTATGAAATCCGTTTCCGGAAATTCTGAATCAGAAGGATGGACAGGAGCATCCTCACCATATACCTACAAGCAACCGTGGGCTTTAAGTAGCTTTCCCCACCCCATCGCTCTCCTATAACCACGGGAATCTCCGCCACTTTCGCTCCCTGCTTTAGCAAGTAAGAAATCGTATCTGGCTCCGGACCATAATTTAAGTTGCAGGCAAACTCCCTGATCATTCTCCGGTTAAACATCCGCATTCCGGAAGTAGGATCCGCCACCTGCACTCCCGTAGTCAGCCATATGGCTCCCGCCAAAAGACGGCTTCCGATCATGCGCATGGAAAAATTCTTGGACTTATTCAGAAACCGGCTTCCGATCACAATGTCATACCCTTCTTCTATTTTCTGTTTCATAGGTAAAATATATTCCGGCCTGTGCTGACCATCCCCATCAAACTGAACCGCGCACCCATACCCCTTATACCAGGCATATTTCATCCCCGCCTGAAAACATCCCGCCAGCCCCAGATTTACCGGAAGATTCAAAAGAGAATATCCCCGGTCTCTGCAAATCTGTTCTGTCCTGTCTGTGGACCCGTCATTCACCACTACATAATCCAAATCCGGGCATCTTTTTGTCAGCTCCTCCACCACCTGCTCAATATTTGCCTCTTCGTTAAACGCCGGAATCACTGCCAGCACCCGGTCCTGCCGTTTCATAATCTGTCTGTCCTTTCTTGCCTGTAATTCCTCTACTCCAAGACCAAATCACAAATCAAATCCACCACATCCAGCTCCAAATCCGCATAAAGGGGCAACGTTAAAACCTGTCGGGAAATCTGTGCTGCCACCGGCGTATCTTTTTCATCAAACCGTCCTTTATAGCAATCATAATGATTCACGCAGGGATAAAAATATTTCCGTGCATGGATGTTGTACTTGGCCAGATCCTGAAATATCTGATCCCGGTTTTTCTTATATCCGTCAAACACCACTGGCATATAAGCATAATTACTCTCCACTTTTGGATTCTCCGGACACAGCCGGATTCCCTGCACCCCGGACAGACGTTCCCGATAACGAAGCGCCAGCCTTTTCCGCTTTTCAATCTCTTGGTCCACATGACGCAGATTGCACAATCCCATGGCTGCCTGAAACTCATTCATCTTACCGTTGGCTCCCACATACTCCACTCGCTCATATCCAGTTATTCCGAAATTTTTCAGCTCATACAGCCGTCCTGCCATCTTTTCATTTCTGAATGTCACAGCTCCCCCCTCAATACTGTGAAATACCTTGGTTGCATGAAAACTGAACATGGACGCGTCTCCAAATTCTGCCGCTCCTTTTCCATCTATGGTTTCCCCAAAAGCATGGGCTGCATCGTAGATCACCTTCAATCCATGACGGCGGGCAACCTCTTCTATTCTGTATACATTGCAGAAATTTCCATATACATGAACTGGCACAATGGCACACGTATTTTCTGTAATCCGCTCCTCCAAAAGATCTGCATCCAACGTATAGTCAGACGGATGAATGTCACAGAATACCGGCTCCAGACCGTTTCGCACAATGGCATGGGTGGTGGAGGCAAAGGTAAATGGGGTGGTAATCACCTCCCCCCTCAGCTCCAAAGCCTGCAGCACAAGCTCTAAGGCCATGTGTCCATTGACAAACAATTCCAGGTTAGGAACCCCCATGTATTCCTTCAGCTGTCGCTTAAATTCCTCATGGTACATTCCCATATTGGTCAGCCATGCACTCTCCCACAAGGGCTTTAACATGTCCACATATTCTTCCAGAGGCGGAAGGGAAGACCGGGTCACAGCCACAGGCGTCTCCAACCGCTCTCTCTTCCAGGTACTCATGATTCCATACGGTATTCCTGATACCGCTTTACCAAATATTGTCCCTTAATCTCCCCCATGGGTTCTAACCCTTCCCCAGTAAAACAACGCAGATGGTTTTTTACCATATCATACCCTGCCATGGAAGAAAATGCCGTCCCTCCGGAAAATCTGGGATTGCATTCCAGAAGATACCATTCCTGTTCTTCCTTTTCCACAAACTCAAAATTCACACAACCCCATATGTTAAGAGCTTTTGCCACAGCCATGCATTGTTCCTCCAGCGCCGCGTCCTGAAACACATACACAGAAGTTCCAGCGCCCCCCTTTGTCCTTAAATACTCCCGGCGGGGCAGACACCGAATCTGTTCTGTAACTGGATTTCTCACCACATCCACTGTGATTACAATTCCTGGAATCTTAGGCTGAACCAGATAATCTAAAAGGTCATCTCCAAATCCCTGTATCCGATACCTCATCTCCCCGGCATTTTTCACTTCTGTCAACCCCTGGCTGCTTCTGCCTCTGGACGGTTTTAAGATCAGCGGATAGTCCAGAAGTTCAAATCCGGTATCTTCCTCCTCCTTGACCATTTGAGCCAAGTTTCTTCCTGGTATCATCCGACATATTTTAAAAGGTTCCAAAAAATTCGCCAGCTTCTCTTTATTCCGGCACACTTCAATGGTATCATAACCGGACATGCAAAGAATCACTCCCAGCTCTTCTGCCTTTTGCCGCCATTCCTGAAGCGCATCCACTTCCACATCTGTCAAAGGAATCACAAAATCCACATGTTCCTCTTTGCAAACCTTTTCCAGAAAATCGCAGAAAGCCTTTTGGTCTGTGGCCAAAGGCGCCTGAAAAAACTCCTCCACCTCCCCGGAGGCCACAATCCACTGAGCCGGATAAATATCACATCCCAAAACCCGGTAATTTTCTTTTTTACACCGGTCAATGACTGCTGCTGACGAAAACGAACCAATGGCTGTAACCAGTATTGTCTTTCTCATTCTGTCTGTTCCTTTCTTATAATCAATCTGGCCAAATACCAGAAGCTATCCATCTTAAACAGCCACGCAAGACCTGTATAGACGACAGCGCCGCATCCAATCTGCACCGTCAGCCTTACTAAGGGAACCATCTCCCCAAACAGTCTTCCCACGGTCATCACCAGAATACACATGACAAAAGAAAGACCTGCCGACGGCATCACATCCATCCACTGCTGCCTGATCCGATACCCCAAAAGTTTCCGGTTGGGAGCTGCGTTTACAAAGGTACACAAAAAATCCTGGACAGCCTTAATCATCACCATTCCATAAACAGAAAAACACATTCCCACCCCTAAGGCTGCCAAGCTTAGTCCCTTTTTCACCAGTTCCAGACGCAGAAAAATATCGCTCCGTCCCATGGCGTTGATCGCCTGCAGATTGGTGATGTGAATGGGCCAGAAACAGTAGGAAATACACATAATCCGCAAAAACGGAACACAGATCAGCCACTTTTCTCCTAAAAGCA
>ERZ808029.510-NODE-510-length-20834-cov-27.188033_pt1 | contig 20834 bp, 22 predicted proteins | sample MGYA00380185_ERZ808029 | MGnify/ENA primary metagenome ERZ808029 (study PRJEB31490, sample SAMN06133404) | mouse gut metagenome | isolation source: M2_3 | host: mice | place: China: Chengdu | collected 2015-05 ... | reverse complement strand
CCCTGTCTATATTTTAGCATAAAGAAAGGAACCTGTTGACAGATTCCTTTGGATTTTTCCTTAAGTTTATGATGTTGTGCATAGCAGGCGATTTATTTTATTGCTGACACAAAAATGACTCCGACGCTCAGTATGATACCGGGCGCCGGAGTTTTTGATTATTCATGCTTTCTGAACAGGCTGCCAAATACATATTCAATTTTTAAAGCTACATATAATACTTTGTTCAGCTATGTAATAAGGAGAAGATTATTATCATTATTTTCTTCTATACGCATTCCTCCATTTCATATAACAGGTCATTTTCCGTATTTCAGCAACGTCCACGCATCACTCCTTGTAAATATGACAAAGCAAATCGCTTGTTTTATCGTTACGTCTTTATTCGTTATGTTTTAGATTTAATCGTCTTCACACCAAATATAAAATAAACAATATGGAACACCCACACACCCGCAAGAATCGCACACGGAATATACAACTGTTTCAGCATCATAATAATAAATCCAAAACTCATCAGCAACGTGACGGTAATCATGATGCGGATTTTCGTTTTCCAAGTCATACCCTGTCCTTTTACATAACTCTCCAAATTATTTTTATACAGCTTTGTTCCTGTAAACCAGTTATGCAGTCTCTCTGAGCTTTTGGCAAAACAGAATGCCGCAAGCAAAAGAAACGGGAAGGCAGGAAGTAGTGGAAACACCGCCCCCACAGCGCCGAGCGCCAGCCCGACACATCCTAAAATCACAAACAGAATTTTTTTAAGCTTCATCACGCATCTCCAATCGTTTTTTCTCTTTCTTTGTTTCAATCACATGCCGAATTGCCGCTATTGGATGATGAAAAATCATCCTGGATCCTGAGAATCGCATCACCGCACGGATCTTCTCCCGCATTTCGGGCTTGTAGCAATGCACCTTACAGTTAGAGCAAAAGGTTTTTGTCTCTATAAACGGGCATTTGTCACTGCGTGCTCTTGCATATTCAGAGAGAGCGGCGCAGTCCGGACAAAGTCCGTTTTTTGTTTTATGCTTCTTTTTGCAGTACAGTGCAATCATTTGCGATACCATTGCTTTTTCACGCTCACGCTTTGTTTCCACATCCTTCGCCATCAGCTCATCCTCCCGTTTTCAACTGAATATATCGTATCAGCAATTCGCACGGTGGACTGTCGGTGAGATACCAATACAACGGTTTTATTCTCCCGCTCTTCTCGAAGAGATTTGAGAATTACCGCTTCGTTCAGGCTGTCAAGATTGCTTGTCGGCTCGTCGAGAAGCATAAAGGGTGCTTTATGTAAGAAAGCTCTTGCAAGACCAAGCCTCTGCCGCTCACCGCCGGAAAGTGTGTCTCCCAGCTCTCCGACAGGGGTATCATAACCCTGCGGCAGACTCATAATAAAATCGTGTACCGACGCCTTTTTGCACGCCGCTTCGATCTCCTCGTCCGTCGCGCCGAGACTTGCGATCCGCAGATTATTGCGGATGCTGTCGTGGAACAGGTGCGTTTCCTGTGTTACAAAGTCTTCCATACTACGCAGATTCGAGGTATTGATATCGCAAACATCTGTGCCGGAGATCATCACACTGCCGTTTTGCACATTCCAAAAGCGCATGAACAGCTTGAGCAATGTCGATTTTCCGCTTCCGCTTCGCCCGACGATGCCGACGATATTGCCTTCGGGAATCTGAAGAGAAACGCCGTCGAGAATCTGTTCCGAGTCGTATGAGAAGCTCACATTTTCGGCGGATGCGCCGCTAAAGGAGATTTCCGATTTGCCTGTTACTTCTTCTACTGCAGGCGTTTCATCGAAAATATCCAGCACACGATTGCCCGCCGCAAAGGTGTTCTGTAAGGTACTGCCGAGATTCGCCAACGCCACGCAGGGACCGAAGGAGCTCATCAGTGCGATTGTCGGGATCAGCACACCGTCAAACCCGACCGAGCTGTTTTGATACAACATGGCGGATACAAACAGCATGAAGAGATCGAAAATCAGAATCACCGTATTTGTTACTGCAATATTGCGTCCTGCGGTACGCTTCATTCTTGCCTCGTCCTTGGATAGCTCATCCGTTTTTGCATTCATTTCAGAGAGACGCTTTTCACCCTGACCATACTGAATGGTTTCCGACAGTCCCCGCAGGCTGTCAAGTACAAAGCCTGACAGTTCGCCCGATTTGGTGCGAAAATTCATACCGTCGTCTCCGCTGAGTTTTGAGGTGATAAGCGGGATAATCAGCCCCACCGTGATATATGCCGCCAGTGCAAGCAGACCGAGCGCCGGATGATACGAACCGATGAACAGGCACAGTACGGCCGTAAAAAGAAGTGCGATCGCCGCCGGGGAGATGGTATGGGCATAGAACACTTCCAGAAGCTCGATATCTGAGGTAATGACCGAGATCAGATTACCCTTGTCTCTGCCTTCGAGCTTAGCCGGACAGAGCTTTCGCAAGGCTTGAAACACCTTGTCACGGATCAGCGCAAGCAGCTTGAAGGCGATAAAATGATTGCACGCCTGCTCCGCATAGCGTAAGATGCCGCGAACAAGAGCAAATACAACCACTGAGATAAACAGAGTCCTCAAGGCGAAAGGCGTTTCAAAATGCAGAAGGTCGAGTACAGTATAGCCGCCGAAGATCGTAATAAAGGCGGCCGCAAGATGACCGACAAGCCCCATGAGAATCGCCAGAGCCATAAATCCTGCCAGAGGTCTCACAAGACCGATCAGCCTTGCCATGACCGTAAATCCATTTCGTTTTTTCATGCGTTTACACCGTCCTTTCCGTAGTTTTCAAGGCTTTGCTGTGCGTTCCATAGTTTTGCGTAGGCACCGTTTTTCGCAAGCAGATCAGCGTGCGTGCCGCTCTCGGCAATACGTCCTTTTTCCATTACATAGATGTTGTCCGACACCGTCACATTGGCAAGGCGGTGGGAAATCAGAATGACCGTCTTTGTCCCTGCCAGCGCATGGATCTCACGCATAATGTCGTTTTCACTCTCCACATCTATATTTGAGGTAGCCTCGTCAAAGATATATACAGGGCTGTCATGAAGCAGCGCTCTGGCAAGAGCAAGACGCTGACACTGTCCGCCGGAGAGATTGCTCGCTTTTTCGGTAAGCTCTGTATCAAGCCCTCGCTCGTTTTTCAGAAATGCGGCAAGGTTAACTCTGTGCAGAACCGTCCACAGATCGTCGTCGGAGACGTCCGGCCTCCCCATCAGCAGATTATCTCTGACCGTTCCTTTGAACAGGTAGCTCTGGTGACTTATGTAAGTGAAATTCTGCATCAAGCTTGCCTCGCTGATTTCGGGAAGTTCTACATTTCCAACTTTTACAGAGCCGTCATAGCCCTTATTTCGTCCCATCAGGATTGCCGCAACCGTAGATTTTCCGCAGCCCGATTTGCCTACAACAGAGGTGAACGAGCCTTTCGGGAAACGCATGTCAATACCGTGCAGGATCTCTCTGTCCGAATCGTAGGAAAAATGCAGACCATGGCAGACAACTGAGCAGTGTGCTCCGATTTTTCCGGTCTTTATCTCCGCTTCCGGCAGATCGAGCAGGCGGAATATCTTGTCGCTTGCCGCCATGCCGTTCATGGCGATGTGAAAGAAGGAGCCGAGCTGTCGCATGGGGATGAAGAAATCCGCCGCGAGGAGGATGATCAAAAGGCACCCCGCAAGCGCGACATGTCCGCCTTTGTACTGCGTCGCCGCCATGATAACGCCGAGCGCCGCACCGCCGTAGGCGATGATATCCATGATCGTGATGGAATTGAGCTGCATGGTCAGCACCTTCATGGTGATCTTTCGGAATTTCTCCGACTCCCGGTTCATCTCTTCATTTTTAAAGCCGTCTGCCTGATAAATCTTCAGTGTGGTCAATCCTTGCAGATTCTCAAGGAAGGTGTCGCCCAACGCCGTATACTGTCCCCAATATTTTGAGAGAAGCTTTTTCGCCCATGTCTGCACAGCAGCTATGGCGACGGGGATCAGCGGCACGCATATAAGTAGCACGATCGCCGACGGCACATTCACAAAGCAGAGATACACAAACAGCGTCAGCGGCGCAAGCATGGCATAGAAAAACTGGGGGAGATATGCGCCAAAGTAGGTTTCCAGCTGATCTACACCTTCCACGGCCACCTGCACCACCTCCGAGGTTTTGACCTGCTCGCTGTATGACATGCCGAGACGGAGTAGCTTGCGGTATATCTTTTCCCTGAGCGTCCTTTTCACCGCCTTTGACGACAGGTATCCCATGCGGGATGCGCCCACAGTGCAGATAAATCGTATTATCACCGCAATAGCGGCGACAAGCACCGTCACGACGATACTTTTGGCATCTGCAGTCCTTCGGAAAAGGTCTTGCAGCAGATGTGTAATACTTGTCATCATAGCGATATTCGCCACAAGGGCGCACCATTGCAAAACTACATTGCCCGCCACATATTTTTCACTTTCGCTGACCGTGCCGATCAGCCGTTTGTTGATCATCATCTCTTTTCACCCCGTTTCAATATTTTTTTGCAAACCGACTTCACGCCGGAACAGAGCAAAAGAATTACAGCCGCTATTCCCACGGCGCCGATTCCATACAGGAAAGATTCAATACTGCTGCCCATCATAAAATCTCGCCGCCTTTCTGTCTTGTCATCAACAGCTTTAACGCTTCAAAGCTTTCCGGGCTGACTACGTGTTCCATCTCGCAGGCATCCGCCGCCGCAGTTTTTTTGTCCACTCCGAGCTTTGTAAGAAACTCTTTGAACATTTCGTTCTTTCTAAGCGTATTTTCTGCAACCTCCCGACCTTCGTCCGTTAAAAATACTTCGTGTTCCGGATTTCTCGTTATATAACCTTCCTCTGTCAGTCGTTTCAGGATAACGGAAACGGTCGGCCGGGATACATTCAGTTCTTCTGCTATGTCAACACCCCGCACGCCGCGGTGCTTTCTTTCGAGAATATATATTGTTTTCAGATAATCCTCTGTTGTTCGTTTCAAATTGGCCTCTCCTTTCTATACCGGCAGAATGAACGGTTTACCGTCCGTCCTTTGAATTTGCAGTTCCACATCATAAACCTCGTGAACAAGCTCAGTAGTAATCACCTCTTCCGGCCGTCCCTGGGCAATGATCTTCCCGTCCTTCATTGCGACAGTCTCATCACTGTAATAAAGGGACTGGTTGATATCGTGCAGTACCATTACGATGGTGATGCCGAACTCACGGTTTAGTTGCCTGATTAGCTTTAATATCTGAAGCTGATAGCGGATATCCAGATATGTGGTCGGCTCGTCGAGAAACAGAATTTTTGTATCCTGCGCCAACGCCATAGCGATCCATACGCGCTGCTTTTGTCCGCCCGACATCTCTGCCACGGGTTTATCCTTGTGCTTTAATGTATGGGTAATCTCCATCGCCCATCTAACCTTTTCTTCATCCTCTTTCGCGTCGGGAGAGAGCCCCAGCGTATGGTACGGCGTTCTGCCGTAGGAGATCAGCTTCTCCACCGACAGATCGGCGGGAGCTGTATTGTACTGATGCACGATCGCCGCCTGCTTTGCAAACTCCTTTAAGCGTATATTTGCAAGGCTTTTTCCGCCAAGCAATATCTCACCGCTGTCCGGTTTCAGATTCTTCGTCATAAGATTAAAAAGCGTGGACTTTCCGCAACCGTTGGCGCCGATCAGCGTAGTTATTTTGCCTTCATGCAGATCAAGGGACAGACCTTTCAGTACCTCCTGCTTTCCGTATGCAAAACGGAGATCTTTAACCGAATATGTAACATTACTTTCCGTAGCCATTTTTAGACCTCCTGAATAAAAGAATAAAGAACGGACCACCGATAACCGACATAATGACCGACGCGCTGATCTCGTAAGGTGCGGCGATTGTTCGTCCAAGCGTATCCGCCAAAAGCAAAGTGAATGCGCCGAGCAGAACCGTGTAAGGAATGAGCGCCTTGTGGTTTGAGCCTACAAGAAGTCTTGCAATATGCGGAACGATCAATCCCAGAAAGCTGATAGGGCCGATCACCGCCGTCGCAATACCGGCAAGCAGAACGGCGATAATGGAGATGACAATGCGGCTTCGGGTAACATTCACGCCGAGGCTTCTCGCAGTTTTGTCCTCCAAGGCAAGGAGATTGCACTGTCCCGTCACAAACAGGCTTGCAATCAGTCCGATCACCGAATAGATAAGCAATGTTCTGAAATCGTCCCAGGTTTTCATGGTAATGTTGGCGTTGACAATGCTCGCCACGCCCGAATAATTGCTGCCCGTACCACTGTTAAATGCGCTCATCAGTCCCGTAAACATGGCGTTGACCGCAACGCCCACAAGAATGATGCGCAGCGGCGACAGTCCGCCTTTGTAGGAGAGACTGTATACCAGCAGAAATGCGATCATACCGCCGATAAAGGCGAACAGCGGCGTAAAGAAATACAGCGACGGGAAGAATGCGGTTATCAGCACGGCGGTAAGACTCGCCCCTGAGCTGACGCCGATAATGCCGGGATCGGCAAGGGGATTTTTCATTACCGCCTGCAAAAGAACGCCGGAAACCGCAGTTGCCGCACCGCCGAGCATGGCGATAAAAATGCGCGGAAAGCGAAGATCAAAGATCGTCGCCACATTGGGGTTATATTCTACAAACAGTCCTCCCCACAGTTCAGCCGGGGACACCTTCAAACTGCCGGTATTGACGGCAAATAAGAAAAGTACAATGAGCCCTGCGGCTGTAATGATAAAGGACAGTATCTTTTTTCGTGTACTGATCAAGTCGGACACCTCCTGATTCAAAATGATTGGTTAGATGGTGCTAACACTTGGCTTTAAGGAATGCCCGACGTATGACGGGCACTCGTTTACTTTATTTCGCATCGTAAAGAAAGGTACAGATTTCCTCTACAGCCTCTTTATATCTGAATGTTGCGCTCATGCCACACTTTTCGTTATCGAGATCGAATACCTTTCCGTTTTTTACGGCATCAAAATGCTTCCAGATGTCATTATTTTTAAATTCCTCCGCAAACATAACGGCAACCTGTTCGGGCATTGCGTGGGAGGTTCTCAGGATAATATCCGGTTTTTTTGACAGCATATCCTCTGTGTTTACATTGAGAAAATCCTGACCGTCTCCGTCACCGTATACATTGACGCCGCCGGCAAGCTTTACAAGATTCCCGGCATAACTGCTCTCTGTTGCAACGACATAGGATCCGGGCAAGCCCATGAGAATAAGAACTCTCGGCGAATCGCTGCTGTGATTTTTTTCGGAAAGCTCCACCTTGAAGCTCTCATACTCCGCACACAGCTTCCCGGCCTGTTCGCTCTTGCCGAGCATATCGCCAAGTTCACGAATGGAGGCATACATTCCGTCTACACTTTTAAGGTTCAAAAAATAGCTTTTTGCTCCGATATTATCATATTTCGGCTTCAATTCTCCTTCCAGAGAATTCGGGGTCAGCACATAATCCGCATTCAGCGATTTCAGTATTTCCATATCGGGCGACATGGGAGATCCGAGACTTTGGGCATTCTTATATGCTTCGGGAAGTATATAAGCGTCTGAGTGAGGGATGCCGACAACATGCTCACTCTCAACGCCGAGAGCGTTCAGTATTTCGCAGGTCGCAACAGAGGTGGCGGCAATACGGTAACCATCAGGTAGTGTGTTATCTGTGTCAGTCTTATTACTCTGATGTTGATTTACACATCCGGAAAAAGATAAAACCAGAATGCCCGCTATAAAAACTGAAAAAAATTTTTTACAGTTCATAATCTCCATCTCCTTTATTTCTGTCTCTTTTTAGAAAAACAAAAATACCAAACACATCCCCCTGCAACGCATAAAACAACAACGCTGCTTACAATCAAAATAATCTTATTATTGCTGCCCTTATCATTTGATTCAGATTTATTGTTCGACACTTCAGATGTCATTTCGGCACTGCTATTTGTGCTGACCTCAGATTTCGTTGTTTCGGTTTGAGAAGGTTCTGAAGTTTGCGGCTCTTTAGGAGATTCGTTTGATATACTAGATTCAGGTTCCTGAATATGCTCTGTAATCATTTCACTAATAAAATTTCCCGTACCTGCCTGTGCCGAAGCAATATCAGGCACAACAAAGAACTGAACATCTCTTCCCATAGGTTCTACATAAATAACAGGACTTATTTTCTGTTCCTCTGACGAAACTTCAAATCGATAATGATTGCAGGTATCTCCGTCTCTCTCACAGCTACCTGTCTTTGTTATTTCTACATCATTGTATTTACCGTTTTCATCCTGCACTTGAATACGAACATTTGAAATATTAGACATCAAACCCAAACCAATTGTTATGTAAGTCTTCCCGCCGGATTTTTCTACCAACAATTTATCTTCAACAATACTTGCACACATACTGTCACCAAGTGCAATATTTGTACCGCCGTCTACTGTATTTCCGGTATCAGGATTGACATACGATGTTTGACGGTTAATCGTATATGCCCCGTCTTCCATGGCATATGCGGAAAGAGAGGCAGTTACCAAAGTAACCGCCATCACTGTTCCGCAAAACACTTTCTTTAAGATATTTTGTAGCTTCAATTACTTTTCTAACCTCACTTCTTATTCCGTTATCATTTTTTTGCGCTTTACAACAGTAATAACCATTGCTCCGGCAGAAGCCATCATGAGGGCAAACCAAATTCTATATTTGGAAGAATCGCCTGTCTGCGGACTTTTTTCAGCCGTGTATCCTGAATTGACAGGAGGATTTATTGGTTTATCATCTGTATTTTCCGAAACAAGTTTGATCTCAGAAGTGCTGAATTTCAGTCTTGCATCAAGATCCTGATTGCCCATTATTTCCACATGCGGATTTACCTTAACATTGATATATTCGCTGATTTCATCAATATTAAAAGAAAAACATGTAGGATCTCCGCTGCTGCTCTTTGACTCTACTACAGCGCTTATCCAGCTTCCGTCAGACATCTGAACTTTCATTTCCTGAAGACTTGCAGTAATATTGCCGAAAGTCATTGGTCCGGTATAGATATAAACAGTTTTTTTGCCGTTTTTTACTACAATTCTCGCCGTTGAGTTCAAAGACTTTGCTGCCATAGACTCTCTGTTTTCAGTTGCATGCCAAAGGGCAACTGGAATTTCATAAACACCGTCAGTTAAATTCTTAATATCTATTGTTTGATTAGAAGCAGGTTCATTTGTATCGTTTGAATTAGATGGTTTAGTCGTATTATCCGTTTGCGTAGGGTCGGACGGAACAGTAGGCTTCTCAGGATTCGGTTCTTCCGGTGTGTTTGAGGTTTCGTCTTCTATTAATTTCGCTTCATCCAATCCTAGAGTAAGTGTAACAACTGTAGAATAATCATCAATATCCATACCGCTCATTTTTGCCATAAAATCTACGCCTACAGTTAACTTCTGACTACCGTTGCTGTCTGTATTTAACGGAAAAGAAGCTTCTTTCGGTACGGTAATTTTTTCACTTACCGGTGTATTTGCCAGACTTCCGTTGACATTGGAAAACACCTCTTCTTTTGTAGAAAGAACTGTCGCTCCATCAATGCGGGTAACATTGGCATCAAATTTACTGAGCCCCATTGCTGACATATCAATAACCATATGATTATTTGTCACCGTTACAATTTTGCTTCCGTCTTCGTATACAGTAATAATTGCACTGTCACCAAATGCCTTTGAAAAGCCAGCCTGCACTGCAGGAAGCGGCGCTGCACTGGTAAGTGATTTAATCGGAACAAGATATTTACCCGGTTTTGACAAATCAACTGTTTCGCCTAATGGATTCTTTTCCAGCGCAGCGACAGCTTTTTGAATCGCTTCTGCCATACTGTCTACTTTATTCTGTTCATCAGCTTTTAAACCGCGCTCAACTGCATCAACTGCTTTTTTTACTTCACTTGCCGATTTATCAGTATATTCCGACAAATCCTGCGGCACAGAAGCAATGGCCGCATCCACTTTTGAATAATCTGCATTTTTCAGTATAAGACCACTAATCGCATTTTCAATCGCTACGACATATCCATCCACAACAGCCTGCTGTGTAATGTCCAATCCATTCTGCACAGCATTTTTAACATCCATTAAGGCTTTCCATGATTCCTCTGTATAAATAGATGAATTCGCGGGAATTTTGCTGATTACTGCATCTACAGCGCTGTAATCAGCGCCTAAATATACAAGACTGTTTTTAGCGGATGTCAATTCTTCAATCATCGCATTTACATCATTAACAGATTTAGGATTATCAACAATTTTTTGAGCTTTCAAAATTGCTTCTGTCAATATTGAAAAACTTTCTTCAGTATAATTTTCAGAAGAGATTTGCTCGCAATCTGTAATTAACTGTTCTAATTCCTTTGTATCAATAATTTGTTTCGCATTTTCCATATCCAGAGTTAAAGTTACTGTAGTCGGATACGGATTGCCTCCTCCTAAAAAAGCATCCATAAAATCTACTGTTATTGATATTTTCTGAGAATTGTTTTCATCAAGATTTAAGGGAATAGTAAATTCGTCAGGAACTGTAATAGGCTCTTGTCCTCTGCCCATTCCGTTTGTACAAACCTCTTCTTTTGTAGAAAGCACGGTTGCACTTTGCACGCCGTCAAGAGTCATATCAGCATCAACAATCGATGCTACATTGGCGTCGTATTTGCTCCCCATGAGATCAATAATCATATGCTGATTTTTTATAACTGCCATCTTGGAGCCGTCTTCATTTACAACTACTGTTACCTGATCACCGAATGCGCCTGCAAATGCCGTTTGCACAGCAGGAAGCGGAGCACCGCTTGTAAGTGATTTGATTGGAACTATGTATGTTTCCGGTACTGTTTGCTTCGTTTCTGCTGCAAAAGCCGTAGTTGCAATCATGCCTATACACATCATAAGTGCCATTAGCAGTGATAAACTGCGTCTGAACCAATTTTGTTTTGTTCTTATCATAAAATAAATCCTACCTTTCATTTTGCCCTTCGGACACTTCGATTCTTGATTAGCCAACACTAACTATTTGACTGAAATAAAAGCCGATGATTCGGCTGAAAAATTTTCCTCCTTCCTTTTCGTGGTTTCATTTGGGCAGGGGTATAAGCTATTCGCTTACATCCCTGATAAACACGCCGTAATTAGCGAACGCTAACTACACAGCCTCAAAAAGCCCTTTCGGCGGGCAGCCGGTCTTTTAACGGAAACAGTATAACACATAATTTTCAATATGGCACAAATGAGTTTCGTGCAGAACTGCACGAAAAGCGGTGTTTTAAGCTGTTTTCCGTATTTACAAAGTCCTGAAAAACCAGTAATTACGGGTGTTTTTCGATTCGTGCAAGTCTGCACGAAAATTTTTGATTTTCTTGTTTTTGCTCTCATTTACACCAATCATATCAATATCGTGAAGATTGCCGTTGATTCCGGCATGTGCATAATGCCTACCGAACAGCGCATCCTCATACAGACCTGACCGTGAAGGATCTGACCGATTCCCATGCCGATATTCTTGAATTTGAGAACAGACGCAGGGAGTGAATGCACATATCCGCTTCGGTCTGCGCTTATGTAGCTTCCGCTGTCAAAGTATTTCAAACCTTCCACATGACCGTGCATGGCTTTTTTGGTGGATGCAGAATTTGCCGTTACATCGACAGCACGAAGGGACAGCGTGCCTACTCCGTTTCTCACGCTCAGAGTACACGGATGCTCAAAGCCGTCATTCGCCATGGAAATATTTCTGCCGTTCTTGGCTTTTTCACGATAGATGATAAAAGGAAACAGATACTCTCCGTCCTTCAGTTTTTTACACAGCGTAGCGCCGTCAAACTGCTTTTTATCCCGCAGCTCGTATTTGACACGGTACTTCTCCTCGGCGCTGCGAATAATTTCCATGGTATCGTCTGTGTTATACAGTGCCCAATAATACGCATCCCGTGCAGCGCTCTCCGCGCCCACGCCTTCATACAGCAAATGGCTTGTGGTAATGTCAATACGCTCAGCATACCGCTGCGCTAAAAGCCGTCCCTTTTCGGTAAGACTTGGCTTTCGCGGATGAGTCTTGTCAATAAGTCCGTCCTTTGCAAGTGCGGCAATTATACGGCTGACTGAGTAGTGTTCAGCCCGCAAGGTGCGTGCAATTTCCATTACGGTTCGGTCCCGCTCGTCTCCACGCAGAAAGCATAACAAAACTCTGAGTCTCAGTATTTCAGGTGAATCCGACATCATTTATCATCTCCTTGTCCGTATATTTTTATCATGAATCTCAAACACTAAGTTTGAGGTAAATATTTTGAAATATGACAACTTAAATCAAATGGTCCGGGAAAGCAACGTACAAGAAGATATTTTCTGTCTCTGCCTGTCCCTATGCAAATAAAGCTTCACGATCAGAGCGAATATATTCACTCTGCAGCCGAGCTGCACCGCAGAGTAGATGAAATTGAAAAATATGACAGACAGGTGCAGCTCAGCGAATTTTACCATTTTTAACGAGTTATCTGATTTTACAGTACCATGATTTCAGTGCTTCATAGCTTTCCTTACTGATTGCGTGTTCCATTTCGCAGGCATCCTCTGACGCTGTTTTCGGGTTCACGCCAATATCGGTAAGGAAGCAGAATAGGGTATCATTCCGTTCATATGTTTCTTCTGCAATTTTCCTTCCGGATTCCGTCAGATGAATTTCATACATATCATCTACAAATAAATAGCCTTCCCGTGCCAGTTCTTTTACAGCAACAGATACCGTCGGTCTTGAAACTTTTAGTTTTTCGGCAATATCAATTCCACGCACCTTTTTCTTCTTTGAAAGAATATAGATGGTTTTAAGGTAGTCCTCTATCGTCTTTTTTTGCTTCACTTCAACACCGCCTTTCCGATTGTATATTTCCGTTAATTTAATCAAGGCGAACTTATTCGCTGTTTTTCAGCGCCTCGTTCAGCGGGATTCTTTTGATTCTTCTGAAATCAAAGAACAAAACGATCAGATATCCAATCAGTACAAACAGGAACATCTTTAAATACCCCACAGGCGCCATCGTAAAGGTATACCAGCCGCTGTAGCTGAACATGATTGCTTTCCATGCGACATTCATGACAAGCGTTCCGAGAAAAACGCTGACGATATTGCAGACTACGAAAACGATCGTTGTAGAGAGCAGATACAGCCGCGCTATCTCGCCGTTTTCATAGCCGAGCACCTTGGTCATGGAGATTGCGTTTTCGTTTTTCTCAATGATGATTTTTGTGAGCAGATAGATCATGACTGCCGACAGCAGAATGCAGAGCACTTGGAAATACTGCATATACGCTCCCATGGAATGGTCGAGCTGATCGCACATTTTCGTGATGTCCCTTTCGGTAATAACCGTGGCGATGCTGTCTTCTTCAATATCCGTGATCTCGCTGTCCGAAAGATATCCGCTGAATTCGTTCTCCGCTATATCGAAAACGGTACGGAACTGTCCAATCGGCATAAAGACCGAAATATTCAGTGACTTATCATAAAATCCTGCGACCTTAAATTCATACTGCTTACTTTCATATTTTTCATTAAGCAGAACGGTATCCCCGACGGAAACGCCGTATTTGTCCCTGAAGGATTCGGAAATATAGACTTCGTTTTTCTGCAATGCGGACAGCCCGTTAATCGACACATAGCTGCTTCCGTCCTCAATTCCGTATACGGGAATATCTTCGTTGATGTCATCGCTCCTTCTTTGGAGGGACATCACAGCAAACTTTTCGGCGCTGTCATTTGCTGTTGCGATGATATTTCCGTCCGTGTCTTCACAGGATTTCAGAATATACTGATAGTCTGCGAACATCATTTCACTTGCGTTTTCCTTGTAATAATCAAGCGTGTTCGGCATTCTCACAGCCATCGCAAGCATGACCATGACAAAAAACACACCGAAGAACAGAATCAGATAATTGGATACATTCTGGAAAATAATGCGCATACGGAAACGGCTGAAAAATTTCCATTTCGGCAGACGGATCGCCTTTTTTCGCCCTCCTTTTTTAAGATCCTGTCGCAGAAATGCAAGCGGCGTATGCCTCATTTTCCGTGCGATAATAAAAAGATTGACGGCAAACATCAATATCAGCGGAATCAGCGTGGTTTTTATAAAAGCAGATGGATTCCACACCGTTTCATAGGTCGGCAGGCTGTAGCTGTTGTAGTACATAGAAACCACGACATTTTTGAATACCGTATAGCCCAGCGGATTACCGAGAGCCGCCGAAATTAGCGTGACGTTTACCGGCATGGAAAGATAGTGCCGTATCAGCTCGCCCTTTGTATATCCGGATGCACGAAGAGTTCCGATGGTTCGTGATTCCTTTGCAATCGTATTGCTGATCGTAACGGCAAAGATAAAGGCAATAATGACGATGAGAATATCCAGCAGAACGCCTCCCATAGCCATATCTCCGCCCATATCGTCGGTAGCAAAATGAATAGCCGAGTTGCGTAGGCTGGGAGATAATCGGCAAGCTCATTCGCTGTGACAACAGTTTGAGCGAGCACAGCCTTCAGGAAATCGTCCGCGAACCTCTTTTCTTCCGCTTCATCTGCCGGTGAATTTATATACTGCCACGCATAAGCATAATGGATCGGCTTTTGAGTACTTTCAAAGCCTTCCTGTGTCACCATCGCCACATTGAATTTCAGCGCATCAAACATCATATCCGTGCTTTTTTCGTGAAGTGTGGAATAGTTGACATAGGCGAGAAGCCCTACAACCTTCCATTCCTTATTACCAACCGTAACGGTATCTCCCACCTTTACATCTACATTGTCTGCGTGCATACGGTCAATGGCAATTTCGCTGTCTGTTTCGGGGAAACGGCCGTCCAACAGGCAAGCCGAGTTCACATCTTTCGTTTTGGAATATACACGGACAGCGCCGTCTGTCGCACCATCGTTATTATAATCCTCATCTTCATTTCGATAGAAATTCTCATAGAGTCTGACGGAAATAGGGTGAAAATCCGCATCGTTAAGCTTGTATTTTTCTTCCGCGTCGGCATATTTTTCATCTACTTCAACGAGAATCTCATTTCGTGCCTCGTCATAAGCCTTGGAATAGGCTTCCTCATAAGCAGACCCGTAGGCTTCGCTGTAAGCGGCATCAAAAGCGCTTTTATATGCTCCGCTTTCCTTTGCCTGCGCTGCTGCCGACGGCAGCATGGCGGTCGCCGAAGCCTCATCCAGCCCTTGTGAAATCAAGGATTCTTTGATCTGCGCTTCAAAGGATGTATCAAAGCTTTTTGTAAATTCTTCGTCAAATTCTTTTGTAAATTCGGCTCTGAATTCTTCTTCAAATTTATCGTCAAGCTCTGATTTTGCCTTCTTCAGATAATAGCCCCTGACGTCCGCTTTTTCTCCCGATGCAATAGCGTTGAGAAGCTCCGGAGTGGCTTTTTCGTTGAGTTCAAAATGCCCGTCCTCCAGCTTGTATTTCTCCGCACCGCTGGTTGCCGCTGAAAGCATACTTTCATTCGCCACATACATTCCTGATACGAAGCCTATAGTAAGAATCAGAAAAAGACTTACTACCAAATACTTCCGCCAATCCCCGATAAGTTCTCTCGGAATGCGCTTCATAAGCGGATTTTTTGTTTTTCCTTTCATATTGCCACGCTCTTTACCATTCAAGCTCATCGGCAGAAATCCTGTGTGTGTTCCTTTCGTTCAGACGCACCCTGCCGTCGCGCAGCTTAATCACATGATCCGCCATATTTTTGATTGCATCATTGTGCGTAACCATAATGACTGTGTTTTTGTATTTCCAGTTGATCTCCTCGATCAGCTTTAAGATCTCCTTTGAGGTGGTGTAATCCAGCGCTCCTGTGGGCTCGTCGCACAGCAGAATATCCGGATTTTTCAAAATGGCTCTGCCGATGGAAACCCGCTGCTGCTGACCGCCGGAAAGCTGATTTGGCAGCTTATGCCGATGCTCGTAAAGCCCCAATGTGTGAAGAAGCTCGTCTGTATCCAGCGGCACGTCGGAGAGGTACGCACCCACCTCAATGTTTTCCCTGACATTCAGATTTGAAATAAGGTTATACTGCTGAAAAACATAGCCGAGATGACGGCGGCGGTACTGCGTCAAATGTTTCTCGCCCAAATCATCAAGTTTATCTCCGCCAATAGCGATATATCCTGAATCAGCGCTGTCGATTCTGCCGATTATGTTAAGCAGCGTGGATTTGCCCTCTCCATCATATCAGGGGAGTAGTCCACGCAGGTGATATCCGCATCCGGCAGCGTTTCATACACCGGCATACTAAGCACACCCATCCCCACCGAGGCTCTTATATGCGTTTTTTATTTCATCATGTTTGCTCATTTTCTTTATCCTCCATTCTTTTATCCAAGTGCCACATCCAGCGCCAGCATAACTGTAAATCCAAGTGCAAAGCTGACTGTGCCCATATTGGAATGCTGTCCTGCAGACATTTCGGGAATCAGTTCCTCCACAACAACATAAATCATTGCGCCCGCCGCAAAGCTTAAAAGATACGGAAATATCGGAACAACAAGACCCGCCGCTAAAAGAGTAAGAATGGCAGCAATCGGCTCAACAGCTCCTGACAGCACTCCGTAAGCAAAAGCCTTTGATTTTTTCATTCCCTCCGCTTTCAACGGCATAGAAATAATCGCACCTTCAGGAAAGTTTTGTATTGCGATTCCGAACGAAAGTGCCAGTGCTCCCGCCATTGTAATTGTACTTTCGCCTGTCATACATCCCGCAAACACAACGCCGATCGCCATACCTTCAGGGATATTATGCAAGGTTACCGCGAGAATCAGCATGGTTATTTATTTCAATTTTGTATGCGGTCCTTCAGGTCCATCACTGCCCTGATGCAGATGCGGAATCACTTTATCCAGAAGCAGAAGAAAAGGAATGCCAATCCAAAAGCCTACAACGGCAGGAACAAATGACCAATTTCGCAAGCTCTCCGCTCTATTGAAGGAAACAGCAGACTCCAAATCGAAGCCGCTGTCATAACACCTGCGGCAAATCCGGTCAGTGCACACTGTAGGGAAATATTCAATTTTCTTTTCATAAAAGATACGCCGGCAGATCCAAGAACTGTACCTGCAAAAGGAATAAATAATCCCTGTATCACTTCTGCAAACATTTAAAATCAACCTCACAGTTAGACCTCGCTAACTCATTGTGTAAAAGCAGGGAGACACAAGATTCCCCTGCGTCTCCCTGAAAAGTTATTTCTTAGAATGGCAACTGCCGTTCATGGCACAGTTTGCACATCCACAGGAGGATTTTCCTTTTTTCTTATCGCGTACCATTTTGCCGATTACCGCCGCAATTACGGCAAGCAGAATCACGCAAATAATGATTGTCGCAATGTTTTCCGAAATCCATGCAAGCATTAAAATCCCTCCTGTTCCTTTTATATTTATTTTGTTACCTTTACGGTTTTTGTAAGCTTGGTAGCTTCCTTATACGGTCTGAAAATCATATACAGCATGAGAGCGAGAATTGCAATGGCAAAAACCAAACCGACAACATTCAAATTACCTGTAAAGGCTGAACCGAACTGATATACCATCATGGCGATTGCATAAGCGAAACCGCACTGATAAGCAATTGCAAACCATGTCCACTTAGGACTGTTCATCTCACGCTTGATTGCGCCGATTGCGGCAAAGCACGGTGCGCAAAGAAGATTGAATACAAGGAACGAATAACCTGCAATCGCACTAAAGTTTGCGGCAATCTCAGGCCATCCGGCAGGATAAAGAATACCCATCGTACCGACAATGTTCTCCTTTGCCACAAGTCCGGTAATAGAAGCCACAGCCGCCTGCCAGTTGCCCCAGCCGAGAGGAGTAAATATCCATGCAATCGCACTGCCTATTGAAGCAAGAATGGACTGATCCATTTCTTCCTCTGCAAGCATTCTAAAGCCGTTGGCGGTAAAGCCGAAATAAGTCGCAAACCAAATCACGATGGTAGAGAGAAGAATAATCGTACCTGCTTTTTTAATGAACGACCAGCCGCGCTCCCACATGGAACGGAGCACATTCTTTACGGTCGGCAGATGGTAAGCCGGAAGTTCCATAACGAAAGGAGCCGGATCGCCGGAGAACATCTTTGTCTTTTTTAGCATGATACCGGAAAGAATAATCGCCGCCATACCGACAAAGTATGCGGAAGTCGCCACCCAAGCAGAGCCGCCGAAGATCGCACCGGCAATCATTCCGATGAACGGCACCTTCGCACCGCATGGGATAAAGGTGGTGGTCATGATCGTCATGCGGCGGTCGCGCTCGTTTTCGATTGTTCGTGACGCCATAATGCCGGGGATGCCGCAGCCCGTGCCGATCAGCATCGGTATAAAGGATTTTCCCGACAGACCGAATTTGCGGAAGATACGGTCAAGTACAAAAGCGATACGCGCCATGTATCCGCAGGCTTCAAGGAAGGCGAGCATCAGGAACAAAACGAGCATCTGCGGCACAAAGCCAAGGACTGCACCGACACCTGCAACGATACCGTCATTGATAAGACCGGCGAGCCAGTCCGCCGCCCCTACGGCCTCCAGTCCGTTGCCAACGAGAGTCGGAATGCTCGGTACCCACACGCCGTAGCCGGCGGGATCGGGCTCTTCGTCGTACTTTTCTACGGTTGCTATCGCTGCATCATAGTCCGCAAGTGTCGCCGTCTCCTCGGTCACCTCAAGCGTCTCGTCATCGGTGACGAAATACGGGAAGTCGCCCGTCGGCGCGCCGCCGTTTTCTTCAACATATGCTTCATAGCCTTCAATAATCAGAGAAGCCTCGCCGTATTCTTCCAATGCCTCCGAATAGGCAGCAGAGCCGATACCAAACAGATGATATCCGTCTCCGAACAGTCCGTCGTTTACCCAGTCCGTGGCCGGCGTACCGACGCCTACCATGGCTACCCAATACACTACAAACATAATTGCCGCAAAGATCGGCAGACCCAGCCAGCGGTTTGTCACTACGCGATCGATCTTGTCGGAGGTGGAGAGCTTTCCGGCAGTTTTTTTCTTGTAGCAGCCCTTGATGATACTGCCGATATATATGTATCTCTCGTTGGTGATGATAGACTCCGCATCGTCATCCATTTCGTCTTCTACAGCCTTAATGTCTGCTTCTATATGATTGAGAACTTGCTTTTCAAGCTGTACCTGCTCCATAACCTTATTGTCACGCTCAAACAGCTTAATTGCATACCACCTCTGCTGTTCTTCAGGCAAGCCATGCACACACGCCTCTTCAATATGTGCAAGAGCATGTTCCACCGTGCCGGAGAAGGTGTGCTGCGGTACAGTCTTGCCGTTTTTCGCTGCATCTATGGCAGCTTCCGCAGCTTCCGTAATACCCGTACCTTTAAGAGCAGATATCTCAACTACTTTACATCCGAGAGCACGAGAAAGCTCCGCCGTGTTAATCTTATCTCCGTTTTTCCTAACAACATCCATCATATTGATGGCAACCACCACGGGGATACCAAGCTCCGTGAGCTGTGTTGTCAGATAAAGGTTTCTTTCAAGGTTTGTACCGTCAACAATATTTAGTATCGCATCCGGACGCTCTCCGATGAGATAGTTTCTTGCTACTACTTCCTCCAGGGTATAAGGAGAAAGAGAATAAATACCCGGAAGGTCGGTAATCACCACACCGTCATGCTTCTTTAACTTTCCTTCCTTTTTCTCAACCGTAACGCCAGGCCAGTTACCGACAAACTGGTTGGAGCCGGTCAGTGCGTTGAACAGAGTTGTTTTACCGCTGTTCGGGTTACCCGCAAGGGCAATTCGCAGATCCATAATTGTTTCCTCTCTTTCTTAGTTATCATACACTAACCACAGTCTTAAATAATAAGGGGCGATTTTGCCCCTGCACTGCATTGGTTTTACTCTATTTCAATCATTTCTGCATCAGCTTTACGAATCGAAAGCTCATAATCACGGACAGTGATTTCAATCGGATCACCCAAGGGAGCTACTTTACGAATATGTACTTCTACACCCTTTGTCAGTCCCATATCCATAATACGACGCTTGACAGCTCCTTCACCGTGAAGCTTTACAACTCTGACCGTATCGCCGATCTTTGCCTGCCTCAGTGTTTTCATTGCCTGTTCTCCTCCTTAAAATGTATGATTTATTAAGCTAAACTGCCGCAGAAAATCAGACCATGATCTTCTGCGCCATTTCCTTACTGATTGCTATGCGGGATTCCTTTACATTGACAATAACATTACCGCCGATAGTGTTGATTACCGTAACTGCTCCGCCGACAACAAATCCAAGGTTTTCAAGATGTGCCTTGATGTCTTGTTTTCCACCAATCTTTTTAATAATATTCTCTTCTCCGACCTCTGCCAATGTAAGTGGCATCATTTCTGCACCTTCTCTGTTTCTATTTAATTAGCTTCCGCTAACTCATGTGTTAAAATATTGATTAGCTTCCGCTAACCGAATATTATTATATTCATCCCGGAACAATTTGTCAACCCCATTTTGAATATTTCGATTTCTTGTCACAGCATTTCGGCATATTTAATAAGTGGTTAGCGAATGGTAACTGCATTCCTTGTTTAATTTATCCATATATTTGGCGCGATACTAAACTTATTTTTGGCATTGCAACATACAAAAATGCTTCAACTTGAGTTTCCGCAGATTTATCCACAGAACCCTAATACCTTCAGCTTTATTATAAACAACTTTCAAAAAATGCCAAAATATAAGGAATCCCGTTCCTTTTTGATGTAAAATTAAGCTACCAAA
>ERZ808029.506-NODE-506-length-20994-cov-3.335182_pt1 | contig 20994 bp, 21 predicted proteins | sample MGYA00380185_ERZ808029 | MGnify/ENA primary metagenome ERZ808029 (study PRJEB31490, sample SAMN06133404) | mouse gut metagenome | isolation source: M2_3 | host: mice | place: China: Chengdu | collected 2015-05 ... | reverse complement strand
TTCCGTAATAACGATTTCGCCCACAATATCATTAAGGCTGTTTAGCTTCATCAGATTGACGCTGATCAGGCTCTGCTTTACCGGCGAATGGCTGGGCGCGGAGACGGAAGGAGCGGCGGCGGCCGGCTTTGCGGCGGGTAGTGAGACATTGTCCGCCGCCGGGGAATCCTGGGTTTTAGCAGGAGCTTCCCTGTCCTGAGTTCGGGCCGGGGAATCCAGCAGTTCATAGGATTTTATGTAATTCTGTGATTTGATAATGCCCTCCGCCTGGGCAGCGGCTTCATTGCTTTCAAAGGACAGGAAGAAACCATTGTCAATAAGGTCTTGGCAGACGGAAGGATTGCTCTCCATATCCGCCGGATAATATCTGAATTCCAATCCGCATTCTTTGAGGGCATTGACGATAATATAAGCCCGGAGGTTTTCCATTCCTATCCCTTCCTCCAGGAAAATATGGAAAAAGCACACCGCTTTGGGGTCCTGGGGCAGGGCAGGCGCATCCGGCCCGGCTTTTGGAACCGCAGGAGACTCCTGGGCTTCCTGTTCCATGGAACTGTTTTTTTCAGCACTGATTTTTTTGAGAAATTCATTAATCTCATATGAGAATGAGTCAATGTTATCAGAGAGCGGAGAACCGCTTTCCACCTTTCCCACCTCACTCCTTAAATAATCCTCTGATTTGAACATCAGGTCAAACAGTTCCCTTTTATGCCCCGGATTCAGGGACTCGATTCCTTTATCGCGGATGTAGAAGAACAAATCCTCAATATGATGAGCGATTGTAGAAAGGGAATTAAATTCCATCATGGCAGAGGAGCCTTTGATGGTATGCATGATCCGGAAAATTTCATTCACGTCATCCGGGGAAAAGTCCCCTTCTTTTTCGTCCTTTACCAGCATTTCATCCAGCTGATCCAACAAAGAATTGGATTCATACAGATAGGTATCAAGAATATTATCCATGCCGTTATCCATTGTGTTCCCACCACTTTCGTTAAATATAGTTGTAAATTGTAAATCATAAAGCTTTATTTATTTATCGGCAAAAAACAAAAAAGAATAAGAAAAAAATATGGGAATTAAAATAATAGTTATTGGTTGTGGAAAAGTGCCGATATAAATAAAAAAGCGAGGAAAGGCGGCAGTAACATGCGGGAGCAATTGAGACACAAGATGCGGGAAATGGTTGCCACCCTTGGAAAAGGGGAAGCGCTACTGGATTCCGGGGTAAAGAAAAAAAATACGGATATGCTGGAACAGCTGCTTGAGGATATGCAGAATTCAGCGATTGCCATTGGAAAAATCATTGAACAGGAAGAGGGATACGGAACAAAGACAGTGGCAATGCTGGAGGAATACTGCGAGCTGCTCTATGAGTACCTGACGGAGCAGGAACCCCGGGCACGCTTTAAAATAGGAAGAACGCTGGCCGGAAAGCGGGGAGAAATCAGCAAATACCTGGAAACGGAATTTGAGGGCACCCTGGTGGCTGTGTTTTTGGTTGGCAGCCGGGAGGGATGGCATCTTATGGAACCCTTCTGGGACAGCTTCCGGGACAAAGGACAGCGCCGCCTATTCTGCGTATCAGACACATGCCCTGATGCCTTTGAGGGTACGAAGGCAGAAGACTTTGAATTGTATGATATGGCTGGGGAATGCCCGGATTTTGTATTCCTGGACGGACCGGGAGGAAAAGCGGCCTGTGAGTTCGGGCCGGTCAGGGAAAACGCGGAAATTGTAATCTACCTTCCACACTGGGAGGGAGGCGAAGGGCCAAAGAAAGAAGACTGTATAAGCCCCGCGTCCCTTCAGTCAGATATTCTTGTAGTCCCGTCAAAACAGACAGGGGATCTTTACAGCCAATACATAATCTCTCTGGAAAATGGAAAGGAACTGGCGCGCAGGATTTATGTGGCCGGCGCGGGAGTCAGCGCCAGGCTGATAAAAAAATGTAAAAATTTTTCTTAACTATTTACAGTTTTTGACGATATATAAAATAAATGTTTTCTACTAAATTATTAAGATAAAGGAGAACCACTATGTTTGAAAAGGTGAAACTGAAAACTTATCTGTTAGCAGTATTTTCAGCTATTATTGTGCTGGGAGGCATCCTTACAGCTGTTTCCGTGTTCGGAATGGGGGAAATCGAAAGCAACACCAATAAACTGCTGGACAATATAATTGCCGCGGATACTGCCATAAAGGACTGCAGGATTCATGTGAACGTTGCGGCACGGGACCTGCGGGAGATGATGCTGGCGGAAGACAGGGCCTCGGAGGAAAACCTGAAATCTGAGATTAACGCAAGCCTGGCGGCTGCCAGGGAGAAGATAACCCAGTTCAAAAGCACTCACGGAGAGCGGGACGGGCTGGCGGCAGAGTATGAGGCTGCGTTTAACCAGTGGGTTGATATTGCCAACAGGGCGGTTTCGGAGATTGAAAAAGGCAATAAGGAACAGGCAAAGCAAATCATATTGAATGAATGCTCTCCAGTTCTCAGCAGTCTTTCTTCCATCGCTCAGAGAGTCGATGCAGCCACAACCCTGGCGAGGAGTGAAAGTGAAAAAGCATCCCTGCAGGAAATTACAATCTTCAGGTGGCTGTGCATTTTCACATTCCTTATCGTACTGGTGGGAAGCCTTTTCCTTGCAGTTGTCACAACCAGAAAGATTACCGGTATTGTGAATAAGGTGGAGGAAGCGGTGATTGGGCTTTCCAAGGGGGATTTGAAAAGTACAATTGATTACCAGGCAGACAATGAATTCGGCAGCCTGGTGGAACACATGAATTTTTCCTTCAAAGAGCTTCTGAAGTATGTGGAGACCATAGACTGTGTAATGGGAGAATACGCAAAGGGCAATTTTGCCTGCGTTACGGATGTGGAATTCCTGGGGAATTTCAAAAATATAAAAATTTCGGTGAGGGATTTCCGCTCAAAGATATGCGATGTGATAAGCGAACTGCATGCTGCTTCTGAACAGGTGAATGTGGGCGCCAGCCAGGTTGCCAGCGGAGCGCAGGCCCTGGCTCAGGGAGCCACCGAGCAGGCGGGAAGCGTGGAAGATTTGTCCGACAGGATTAACGAAATTTCCGAACAGATTTCTAAAAGCGCTGAATATGCCCAAAATGCCAATGTGGTGGGGCATAAAGCCAGCGAGGTCGTAAACAGAAGCCGTGATGAAATGAAACAGATGCTTGGGGCCATAAAAGATATTGCTGTTGCTTCGGAGGATATTCAAAAAATCATTAAGGTGATTGACGATATTGCATTCCAGACTAATATTCTGGCATTAAACGCGGCAGTGGAAGCAGCGCGTGCAGGGAATGCGGGCAAGGGGTTTGCTGTTGTTGCGGATGAGGTTCGCAATCTGGCGCAGAAGTCAGCGGACGCGGCGAAAAATACCACAGAGCTGATTGGAAGATCCCTGCAGCATGTAAAAAATGGAGAGGAACTGGCAGCCAACACAGACGCGGCATTTGATGAAATGGCTAATCAGACAACGCAAATACTGGATATGGTAGAAAAAATCGCGGATTCCTCCCGGCAGCAGGCTGACGCTATCGCAAACATCTCCCAGGGCGTTAAGCAGATATCCTCAGTGGTGCAGATGAATTCCGCCACATCTGAAGAAAGCGCTGCGGCAAGCGAGGAACTGAGCGGGCAGGCCAATGTTATGAAGTCTCTTTTAAACCAGTTTCGGATATCGGAGGACGCTGGAAATAAAAGTGAGCCGTACATAGCGGAAAAGAGAAGGGAAACACGGGAGGACATGAGCAAATACTAAGTTTCCATGATGAAGCGGGAAAAATGGCTGAATTTTATGGCTGAGAAATCGGAAATAACAGTTTCCTGAAATAACCAGTTTTGCCGAAGCGTAAAAAATACGCTCCGGCATTTTGTGTGAAAATGCCGGGATTTTCCGGCAGTATTCCAGTTAAAGTTGATATCCATCCTTTTACTAAACTTGGAAATTGGGTTTACTTCCATTATTGGGTATACTATAATAAAAAGATAACCCAATAACAAAACTGATTACAGTACTAGGAGGAAAACAACATGGAAGAGCAGAAACTGGAACAGTTTGCCGCTTGGCTGCGTGACAGGGAGCGCAGCAAGAATACGGTGGAAAAATACGTTAGAGATGCCAGACGTTTCCTTGAATTTGCGGGAACAGATGCCTGGGGACGGGAACAGGTGCTTTTGTACAAGGGATACCTGCAGAAAAAATATAAGATTACCAGCGTTAATTCCATGCTGGTAGCTTTAAACAGTTATCTGCTATTTATTGGCAGGCCGGAGTGTTCTGTGAATATTTGCCGGGTGCAGAGATGCCTTTTTCGGGATGAATCCCGGGAACTTTCCTATCGGGAATATAAAAATCTGGTGAGAGTTGCTAATATGCAGAAAAAGATACAGCTGAGCTGTATACTGCAGACCATTGCATCCACAGGGATTCGGGTCAGTGAACTGAAATATATTACAGTGGAAGCATTGAAAGACCAAATGGTGGAAATCGACTGTAAGGGAAAATACAGGTTTATTCCATTGCCTGCTGCCCTTGTGATTGTTCTGAAAGACTATTGCCGCAAGAAAAAGATTAAAAAAGGTAGTATTTTTGTTACAGACAAGGGAGAGCCAATGGACAGGAGAAATATCTGGGCAGGGATGAAAGAATTATGCGGTGAGGCCCAGGTGGCGGAAACAAAGGTATTTCCTCATAATCTGCGTCACCTGTTTGCGCGCTGTTACTACGAGCAGAAAAAGGATCTTGTCCGGCTGGCTGACTTCCTGGGACACAGCAGCGTGGAAACAACCAGGCGTTATACCATGGTCAGCAGCAAAGAGGCCTACCAGAAGCAATTGGAACTGGGACTTGTGTTTGATGATAAGAGTGAAAACCTTCAAGAAAAATCAGTATTATGACATAATGTGGATTATGTCATAAATCATAGCCGGATTCGATAATTTCCTGTCTAAGCTTAATGCATAAATTAATATCAATTTTATTAATTTTAACAAATTTTAGGGATTTTAAAAATTTGGGGTTGCAATCTTAATATAATTGTCATATCATGGTATCAGTTGCACCGTACCATCTCATGGAACCAATTAAAGTCGTGCTGTAAAAAACACAGCAGCAACTAAAAAAAATCCGGGAAAAAAGTAAGGGGATTCCCATACTTTTAGATGTGGCAGAAGCCATTGGATGTATGAGTTGTTCTGTTGTTTGTATATTTTGAAGCATTAATTACAATATGTAATTTTTCTATTCTATTTTTTTTATGACATAATCCACATTATGTCGTATCTTAGGTGGATTTTTTATTGAGCCTTAAAATATTGATTGAAAAGAATACTCATATCGGGTGCTTATATAGATGAAATTTTGTGTGATTTTACAATAGACATCAGTCAGTACTTTTTAAAATGAGATTGTTAATGGCGGTTTCATAACCATAAGGCCTGATTGTTGCTATATATAATGTTGAAATTTGAAATATAAAGGAGTGGTAATGTGTCAGGAATGTATGGAAATGGAATAGGGCTTACGGAAAAGGTTCTGGACTATTTATGGGGGAGGCAGAACATTACTTTAAATAATATTGCCAATGTGGATACCCCTGGTTTTAAAGCCCAGTATGTAACGTTTGAGGAAGAATTGGCAAAAAAGATTCAAAATGCAGGCGGCGCAGATGGGAGGAAGACCCGGAGCACAATAGCGGAAGCCATCAGGTCAAGCAGAGCAGGACTGCGCACAACCTGGAATGAAGCTACCCGTCTGGATGGCAATAATGTAGACATGGATCAGGAGCAGGTGGAGCTTGTGCGCACGGCCTACGAGTATCAGCAGGCGGCAAATTCAATCAACAGTGAATTGAACCGTCTGCGCACTGCAGCCAAAACTTTTTAATCAGGCATTACCCATTAAATTCAATTAACAGGAGATGTAGAGGATGGAATTATCAATGGAATTATCAGCAGAATTTATCAGGCCAATGGAGGAGCGGAACTCCGTGCCGGGTATAGGGTCTGCTGAAAACAAAAATGTTTTTGGGGAAAAGAAATCCCTTTTTCAGAACATATTGGAAAACGCCGTGGAACAGGTGCGCATTACCCAGGAAGACGCGGAAAATAAAAAATATCTTTTGGCCACAGGGCAGTTGGACGATGCTCATTCTCTGCCTATTGCTGAGGCAAAAGCAGCACTTAGCGTTGAGGTGTTGGTTGCTTTGAGAAATAAGGCCATGGAGTCTTATAACGAAATCATGAAAATGAGCGTATAGTTCAAACCAATAATGGCAGAAGGCTGGATGGAAAATGCACACTCTAAAGGAAAACTGGCAGAAATTGTCGGATAAATCAAAGAAAATGTTAATGACAATCACTGGAGTGACGGCAGTGGTTGTTGTTTTTGCGGTTATAGCCCTTAAATTTGGCTGGCAACCAGAATACAGCACTCTTTTCACGGGGCTGAATCAGGAGGAAGCCCAGGAGGTGGTGTCGCTTCTTCAAGAGGAAAATGTTGACTACCGGTTTAATGATAAAGAGGGTGCAATCCAGGTCACCAAGGAAAATGTGGATCAGACAAGAGCGAGACTTTTGAGTCAGGGATATCCCAAGAGCGGGTTTACCTATGATATGTACAGAGATAACGCAGGCCTGATGACAACAGAATCAGATAAAAAGCAGTACACGCTTTATGACCTGCAGGACCGTCTGGGCGCCCAGATTCGTTTGTTTGAGGGAGTAAGGGATGCGAAGGTAACAATCGCAGAGGCTGGTGAGCAGAAATACGCTATTTCTGACCAGACCGGCTCGGATGCATCGGCCTCTGTTGTGGTAACCATGGAGAGTGGAAAGGCCCTTACGCAGGATAAAGCGGCGGCCATAAAGAACCTGATCGCCCGCGCCGTAAAGGGAATGAATTTTACCAGCGTCTCTGTTTTTGACGCGGAAACCATGATGGAGATTGGGGACAACAGCGCGGACGAAAGCGGCCTGGGCGGCGCAAAGGACCTGACTGCCCTTACAAGCCTGATTGAAAACAATATCGGGGCAAATGTGCGGCGCGTACTGGAAAAGCTTTACGGCCAGGGGAACGTGGCTGTCTCAGTTAAGGGAACCCTGAACATGGAAAAGCTGATTCAGGAAAATACACAGTATTCCACTCCGGATAAGATTGACGAGCAGGATAAAACCGGTCTGCTACATAAAGAAGATGTTGTAAATGATAATTCACTGGCAGCAGATATGTCTGCCGGCGGCGTGGCGGGCGCGGACGCCAATGCAGATACGCCCAGGTATACAAATAATGATAATACCCAGACGGTGGCGGACAACTATACTAACAGCAGCGCCGCAAGGGAATGGCTGTATAACACAGTGAAGGAGCAGCGCCAGGTAGAGCCGGGGGTGTTGGAAAATATCACGGTGGGAATTGTGATTAATACGGATGATATGTCCGTAAGCCAGAATGACCTTGTAAAGCTGGTTGCTAACTCCGCAGGCATTCCCCAGGATGCGGCGGAGCAGAACATCGCAATCGTGCGTGCGGCAGCCTCCGGCGTGGTCCGGTCTCCTGATACGGAAGCCCAGCCGGTGAGCGCCCAGCCGGATCAGGCTTTGAATCTTCCTTTGCCGGTGGTGATTGCAATTATTTCAGGCATAGTGCTGCTTGTGCTGCTGATTCTTTTGCTCATAATCCGCGGCAGGGGCAGGAAGAAGGCAAAAGCCGGGGATGCGGACATGGACGGGCTGTTCGACCTTGTGGAAAATACAGAGGAGGAGTTTGTGGCTGGAAAGTCGCCCGGAATAGCTGATGGGGAAGCAGCTGAAGCGGGGGTAGCCGCACAGGATGATGAGATGCGCAGGAACGAAGAAATCATCAACCTTCGCATGCAGCATAGTATGAAGCTGAAACAGAATATCGGTGATTTTGTGGATCAGAATCCGCAGATTGCCGCAAAATTAGTGCAGAGTTGGCTGAGAGGAGAGGTCGAGGACATTGGCAGAAAAGGCAGTGATACAAGAAGAAAAGAAAAATGAGACAGATATCATTACTGATACCAGGCAAAAAGCTGCCATTGTGGTCGTGTCCCTGGGAGCGGACCGGGCTTCGCAGATTTACAAGTATCTCAGCGAGCAGGATATTGAGGACCTGACCTATGAAGTGGCGAAGATGGGAAAAACCTCCAACAGTCAGGTGGAAAATTCCCTGGATGAATTCTATAAACTGTGTCTGACCCACAAGATGATGTCAGACGGAGGACTGGATTATGCCAGAAATGTACTTGAAAAGGCATTTGGGGAAACAGCAGCCAGAAGTCTTTTGGAAAAAGTTTCCAGAACCTTGCAGTCCAAACCCTTTAATTTTTTCATGAAAGGAGATCCGAAAGCGCTGCTGTCTTTGCTGCAGCATGAACGTCCCCAGGTAATCGCCCTTATTATGGCTTATATGGATCCCAAGCAGGCTGCTCTGGTACTGGAGCAGCTTCCGGATAAAAAGCGGATTCCGATTTTGGAGAAAATGGCTAATATGGACAGGGTATCCCCGGAGGCCATTGCCATTGTTGAGGAGGAGATGAAGCGTAAGTTTGCAACTATTATCACCAGCGAGGACAATATGAATCTTGGCGGAATCGACTTTGTGGCAGATGTTATGAACAATGTGGACAGAAGCAGTGAAAGACGTATTTTTGATGAGATGGATAAACATAATCCTGATCTGTCACAGAATATCAGGTCCAGGATGTTTGTATTTGAGAACATTCTGGATATGGATGACAGGTCCATTCAGCGCTTTGTCCGTGACTGCGATACAAAGGATATTGTGTATGCCCTTAAGAGCGCTCCGGATGAGATGAAGCAGGTATTCTTTGCCAATATGTCCAAGCGTATGGCCGAGACTGTAAAGGGAGATTTGGAGGTTACCACCAATGTAAGGCTTAAGGATGTTGAGGAGGCACAGCAGCGCATTGTCAATATTATCCGAAGCCTGGAAGAAGCAGGAGAGGTCATTATAAAGAAGGGAGGCGAGGATGATAACATCATCGTTTAAAGGCATTGTAAAGCCGGGGGAGGCGAAGGTCGAAGCCTTTTCTTTTCCTGTCCAGATGTCTTTTCCTGCAAAAAAATCAGTAAAGGAAAAGGGGACAAAGACAGAAGCGGTCCATCTTCCTTGCCAGGAGCCGCAGGAGGAGGCGGCCTACATGGCCCTTGATGAGGCAGGAGCAATCATAGAGGAAGCAAAAGCGGATGCCCGGCAAATCCTCATGGAAGCAAATGCGCAGGCTGAAGAAATTCTTGCAAAAGCAAGGGAAAACGCAGACAGGGTAAAGAAGGAATCCGCCTCCAAGGGCAGGGAAGAGGGATACAGGGAGGGATATGAGCAGGGCCGGAAAGAGAGCATGGAAAAAAGCAGCAAGGTGATGAGCGCGCAGCAGGAGGTGTTTCGCAGCAGCCTGGAGAACGCCCTCAGCGCCATTGATGCTGCCAAGGAAAGAAGTCTTGAGAAATACCTTGATGAATTAAAGGACTGCTCTCTTGCCGTGGCGGAAAAAGTGATTTGCGTCAGTCTTAAATCCAGCGGCCAGATTATCAAGAGAATGCTTGTTTCAGAAATAGAAAAACTGAAACGGACCGCATGGGTAAAAATATACATGGAGAAAAGCGATTACAACATGATGATGGAGGCGGACGCGGACGTTGTAAATGAACTGGCCAGGCTGTCGGACAATATCAAATTTATAGTCATGAATAAAGAAAGCAATGGAAGCTGCATCATTGAAATGCCGGAAGAAATCGTGGATATCAGTGTGGATACCCAGATGGATAATATAAGGGAATTGCTGGAAAATATCAAAGTTTAGGAGCGCTTATGTTTAAGAAAATACCTCAGATGGTGTCTAAGGCGGAGGTTGTAAGCCATATTGGGAAAATTGAAAATGTGGTAGGAATGTCCATGGAAGCCTCCGGCGGCAGGTCCAGCATTGGGGATATCGTAATGATCTACAATGAGGAACAGAACCGGCAGATGCCGGCTGAAGTGGTGGGTTTTAAGGATGGAAAGATTCAGCTTATGACTTATGAGGCCACTTCCGGAATTTCTTCCGGGAGCTTTGTGCGCAATACCAGACGGAGGCTGAAAGTTCCGGTGGGAGATTTTCTCCGGGGGCGGATTATTAATGCCATGGGAGAACCCATTGACGGAGGGGAAGAGTTTCCTCCCAGCCGCCATTATACGGTCAACAGCCCTTATATCAATCCTTTGAACCGTCCTCCCATTCGGGAGCGTCTGGAGTTTGGCATAAAGGCGATTGACGGCTTAAACACCATAGGGAAGGGACAGAGAATTGGAATCTTTGCCGGTTCTGGTGTGGGAAAAAGTACATTAATGGGAATGATTGCAAAAAATGTAAAGACAGACATTAATGTAATTGCCCTGGTAGGAGAGCGTGGCCGCGAGGTGCTGGAATTTGTTCAGAAGGATTTGGGAGAAGAGGGAATGGCCCGGTCTGTCCTTGTGGTGGCGACATCCGATCAGCCTGCTATGTTACGAATGAAATGTCCTTTGGTGGCAACCACCATTGCAGAATACTTTAAAGATCAGGGTTATGATGTGCTCCTGATGATGGACTCGCTGACCCGTTATGCTATGGCACAGCGTGAAATTGGGCTTGCCATTGGCGAACCTCCCATCGCCAGGGGCTATACGCCGTCTATCTATGCGGAATTTCCCAAGCTGTTGGAGCGAAGCGGGAATTTTGGCAAAGGTTCTATTACAGGAGTTTATACGGTGCTGGTAGAAGGCGATGATACCAACGAGCCGATAGCGGACACAGTTCGGGGTATTTTAGATGGACATATTGTGTTAAGCCGACAGCTGGCCAATGAAAATCATTTCCCGGCCATTGACATCGGAGCCAGCATTTCCCGTCTGATGGTGGAGATTGTGTCAGAGGAACATCGGAATGTGTCCTCCAAACTTCGAAACCTGCTGGGATTGTATCAAAAAAATGCAGACCTGATTTCCATTGGAGCCTATAAACGAGGGTCCAATGCAGCATTGGATGAGGCCGTTACCAAGATTAATGATATTAACCAGTTTTTGCAGCAGGGAATCCGGGAGAATTTTACGTATGAAGAGACGGTGAAGCAAATCCGCAGAATTACCGGATAATCAGGGAGGATGAGTTGTGAAACAGTTTCAATACAGGCTGGAAAGCGTTCTGGCTTATAAAACTCAGGTTCTGGATAATTTAAAGACCGAACATGCGGCCATTATTCAAAATGTAAATCTGAAGCAGGAGGAGATTCGGGGACTGCACCGGGAACTTTCCGGATATGAGAATCAGTTTGACCAGGCTAAAGAAGATGGAACTTCCATTGAAAATTATCGGCTGTTCGATATGTGCATTGGAAGAATGGGAGAAATCATTGACGAAGAAAAAGAACGGCTGAAGGTGTTGAAAAAGCAGGAAAATGCAAAAAAGCAAGAAGTGATTAACGCGAAAGTGGACACGTCCCGGTTTGAAAAATTAAAAGAGCGAAAATTGGTGGAGTATCAGAAAGAAGTGGCAAAGGCGGACGAACTGTTTGTAGAAGAATTTGTGTCTGGGGCGGCCATGCGGATGAGAAGGCAGCAGTACCGGGGAGGATGAGCCGTTTTGGGTTATGATTTTTCCTAAATATGGAATAGGAACCAAAAAACGGGATTGGTAATAAAATATTAAGGTATAAAATTTGGAAATTTATCATATTGCGTAGAAATTTGTATTTTTTTGTGATATAGTATATTCGTGTGGCGAAATTATGCCCCCAAAGGGGCTTTTGCTATGCGTGGGTGGGGTCCTCTGGATTGAGAAATTAGGGGAATGGATTCGGGGATTTTGGAAAATCGGATAATCACAGTTTTACGACTGTTGATTATAAATATTATTATAGGAAAGAAAGGAGGAATTTGGTGGAAGCAGCAGTAAAGATGCAAAGTATGACAGCTGGGAAAGTCAGTGGAGGCCAAAAGTTGGTTTCACAGGGAACTTCCGTAAAGAATGATAACTTTAATAAGCTTTTGCAGGTGAAGAAGGACCAGGCAGAAAGTGCGGACTTAGAGTCAGCAAAAAAGCCAGAGACCGGAAAGCCAGAAGAACCCAAGACTGAGGCCGGAAAGCCAGAAAGCGGCAAGACCGAGGATACATCGGCAAAGAAGCCATCGGATGGCACAGAAGAATCCAGCGCAGATGAGATGAAGGAAGATGTGGAAGCAGCGAGACAGTTAGAAGCTCTTCAGCAGGTTCTTCTTCAGCAGGCAGCTGTGCAGATCACAGAGGTGGAGCCGGAACAGCAGGCAGTAGTGGAGCCGGCTGCGGCAGAAGGGCTTGTGACCGAGGCAGCAGAAGCAGTGACTTTGGAAGGAACAAAAGTTACCGAAAGTCCTCATCAGGCCAATGGGGGAACCGAAGCAGAGTCAGCTTCAATTACAGAGATCAAGGCAGCCGAGACACAGGAGAAGACATCAAAGCCTGTGGAACCAGAAAAGACACAAGAGCCTGAAACGGTGGAGAACACAGAGCTAAAAGTGACAGAGCCGGTGAAAAACCACAAGGACACTGGTTCAGAGACCGATTCCGGAGAGCCAAAAAGTCAGGAAAGAAACATCCGGAGTGATTTGGAAAATCAGAGAAATCAAAGAACCGAAGGGTCAACACAGGATACCGGAATGTATCAGTCTCTCAATGAGACCGGAATATTTTCTGCAAACGGCCGAATGGAGCAGCCTTTATTTCAGGAAGAGTCCCATTCGGGAGTCATGTCCATGAAGACCACGCCCCAAGCCCTTCCGGAAGATTTGGGAAAGACCTTGGCAGCGAAACTTCCGGATACGGGAAAGACTTTGACCATTGAACTGGAACCGGCATCTCTTGGAAAACTGACCATTCGAATGACCTACGAGGCAGGGCGGGCAGCTGTTTCGATTCTGGCTACCAATCCGAGAACTTTGGAGATTTTAAATGCCAAAGCAGCGGAGATCGCGTCGATTCTGGAAGAGAAGACCGGACAGGAGACCGTGATTGTGACCCAGCAGCCACAGGAGCAGGAAGAGTATCAGGAGAACAAACATGGCGCAGGTCAGCAAGGTCAGAGGGAAGAAAGACAGCAGGAACCAGAGAAAAAGGAACAGCAAAGCGATTCTTTTGCCCAGCAGCTTCGGTTGGGGTTGATTTGAAGCGGCTAAGGCTAAGCATAGCGAAAGCAGGAAGAGCAGAAAAGGAGACAGAAGCATTATGGCAGACAGTTTATCAGTCAGCGGTACTTCGAACCCGTATGCGACTCAATCGTATACACCAGAGGCCAATGACAGAAATACCATTACCATGACAGGATTTTTCCAGCTGTTGGCTACACAGCTGCAGAACCAGGATATGACCAATCCTATGGATAACAGCGAGATCATGGCTCAGATGGTTCAGATGGCGATGGTTCAGTCTATGACCACCATGTCAGATTCCATGAAGAATGCCACGGCAGTATCTACTCAGACTTATGCAGCAGGATTAGTAGGGCAGGAAGTGACCATGGCAGTAACTGAGGAAAATGCCTATGGACAAGAGACGCCGGTAGATGTAAAATATGCTAAAGTGGAGTGGGTCAACTTTACTTCCGGCAATCCGACGATTAAGATTGAGGGAGATGAAAAAGAGTATCAACTGTCTCATTTGGTAGGCATGGGTAAGGTGCCGAATCCCTTTAAGAAAGATCCTGTGGAAGGAGAAGGGGAGGGAGAAGGAGAAGGAGATTCTTCCAAAGAACCAGAACCAACGGCATTAATTTAAAGAAAAAGATAATAGGCTTTTGGAAAGAGGAACTGTTATGGATGTGAACGGAATGCGTATTTATGAAAACAGCGTACCTGGCATCCCCCACCAGCAACGACAGGCACCTGGGACAGGGGAGCGTCAGACGGAGTTTGGCCAGCTTCTTCAGGAAAAGGCCGGGGTGGGACTGAATTTTTCCAAACATGCCGCAAAAAGACTCAATGAGCGGGGAATTGCCATGGATAGCCAGCTGATGAGCGATTTGGAACATGCAGTGGAGGGCGCCAGAAAAAAAGGCGCGAAAGATGTGGCGATTATTGGCGCTCAGGGAGTGTTTATTGTGAATGTTCCCAATAACACGGTGGTCACTACTATGGGCCAGCAGGATATGAAGGAACGAGTATTTACTAATATTGACAGCGCTGTTCTTTTGTAAACAGGACCTCAGGAGAGGGTGTTGATCTCGTCTGCCGGATGTGCAGGCGGGAGGGACAGCAGCTTTTAGGAAAGGAAAAAAGAAAACTATGTTAAGAGCAATGGATGCAGAAGTGGCGGGACTTCGCGCCCACCAGAACAAGATGGACGTAGTAGGACATAATATTGCCAACGTAAATACATTTGGATTTAAGGCACAAACGTATACGTTTAAGGAGGCTATGTATCAGACTTCTAATTCTTCTACAGCTGGTACGGAAACTGCGGCTGGTGCGAATACAGCACAGTATGGTTATGGTGCATTAATGGGAACTATCGGAATGGATATGACGGCGAGCACTCCTACTTATGTGGGCGGTTTTAATGCCAGTATTAGTGGTGACGGATTTTTTATGGTGAAACCAACTAAGATTGATAATGCAGATCCGGCAGATTTTAAAGATAGAGACTTTTCTTTTACTAGAGTAGGGCAATTTTCTTTGGATAGTAATGGTTATGTAGTAGATGGAGACAAGAACTTTGTATATGGATTCAAATCAACCTATGATACAACTAAGAAGACATGGTCTTATGATACATCTGCGTTAGTTCCGTTGCGTATGCCAGCGACTGGCTGGGTGCCAGAAACGAATCCGAACTTTGTATATGGACAGGAAGATGTTTTGATTTCAAAAAACATTTCGATTAATAGTGCTGGTGAAATTATGGCAAGTGTTGAATATGAGGTTCCAGGTAGTACTCCGCCAAAAAAAGATACAGCCACTGTTTCTCTTGGGAAAGTTGCAATTGCTACCTTCCAAAACCCAAATGGTTTAACAAAATCTGGTGGCAATTATTATAAAACAAGTAAAAATGATAACGCAGGTGATGCCACTGCTTCTTTCGCTGGCGGCGCCAACCCAGACCTTATGACCGGCTACGTAGAAGCATCCAACGTAGACCTGGCAAAAGAGTTCTCGGACATGATCACCACCCACAGAGGATTCCAGTCTAACACCAAGATGATCACGGTTTCGGACGAGATGCTTTCGGATTTGGTTGCCATGAAGAGATAATGAGACAGCAGTAAGAAATCCCTGTAAGAACTTTTAATTGCAGGAAGTCAGCAAAATAGGCAAAAAGCCAAAACAGGAAAAAGAATGAGAATCAGGCGGAAAACGGAAAATCAGAAGATTATGGACCGCGCCCGTAAAGCAAGAAAAGAACGGATATTTGGAGACAGAAACCGGGAGCGCTATGAGCGCTACGGTTTCCCCTCCGGGGATGCGTCGAATCAGGTGGGGGACCAGGGAGGGAAAGGCATGGTAAAGCTTACGCGTCTCAACGGAGAAGTATTATACCTGAATCTACTCCAGATACAATCCATGGAGTCGATTCCGGAGACAAAGGTGAGAATGATGAACGGGGATTATTACCTTGTGAAAGATACGGAAGAATCGATTATGGATCAGATCAGAGCGTTTATCAAAAGCTGTATTGTCTATGAAGGCATGAGCAAATAAGCGTTTTTGGTGTTGAAATAGGAGGAAGAGGAAAATGGATTTAACAACGCTTATTGGCATAATTATGGCGATAGGGCTGTGTTTATGGGGGATTGGTATCGATAAGATCGGAAACTTTATTGATCCGCAGAGCCTTGCAATCGTTATCGGCGGTACGATAGCAGCAGTTACAGCCAGTTATCCTTTAAGGATTCTGCTGGATGTTCCCAAGCACATTATGGTGCTGTTTAAGGGGAAAAAGTTTAATATTCCCAAGCTGGTCGATCAGTTAGTTGATCTGGCCATGCTTGCCAGACAGAGCGGTCTTCTCGCTTTGGAGGAAAAAGCAGAGGAAATCAAAGATCCATTCTTAAAACAAAGCGTGCTGATGATTGTAGATGCCAGCGACCCGGATAAGGTGCGGGATATGCTGGAAAAACAAATGGACGATATGATTGCAAGGCATGACGAGGCAGCGGGTCTTTATGAAAAGGCTTCATCCTATGCCCCGGCCTTTGGTATGATCGGTACGCTGATTGGATTGATTAACATGCTGAAAGGTCTGGATCTTGGAGGAGGAGGCGGAGCCAGCAGCCTGGGCCAAGATATGTCAGTTGCGTTGATTACAACCTTTTATGGCAGTGGTTTTGCCAACATTTTCTGTCAGCCTATTGCAAAGAAACTAAGAGTGAGAGAAGCAGAGGAAGAGCTTTATTGTGCAACAGTAATTGAGGGGCTTATGGGAATCCAGGCAGGAGAGAACCCCAAAATGCTTCGGGAACATCTTCTGGCTTGTATGAAACAATCCCAGCAGAAGAAGCTTCTTTTGAAGGCTGAAAAAGCTGGCGGAGGTGGAGAAGGCTGATGAGCAGGAGAAAAAAAGGCGGCGGCGGAGAAGATTGCGGCAGCTGGATGGATACATATGGGGACATGGTCACACTTCTTTTGTGCTTTTTTGTTATGTTGTATTCCATGTCCAGTCTGGACCAGCAGAAGTGGGAAATCTTTGTAAAAAGTATTTTCCCTAACTCCAATGAAGATCAGCAGATTGCAATTAATGAAAATCTGCTGGAAGGAGAGTATGACGTATCTGGAAATCTCCAGATGGAAGATGAGATTGAGATGGATGAGCTGGATAAGCTTTGGATTACTCTTCAGGAAAAGCTTCAGCAGAACCAGATGGCAGACGGGGTAAGCATGAATAAAGGGGAAGGATATGCGTTTATATCTTTTGAGAATCATGCGTTTTTTGCCGGAAACAGTTCTCAGCTGACGACAGAGGCATGTAAAGTGTTGGATATATTCTGTGAGGCCATTGCGCCCCAGGCAGACTCTTTTTCCCAGATCGAGATTATGGGCCATACGGCAAAAGTAAGTTCTTCGGAAGAATACAATGCCCGGACAGACCGTCTTCTTTCTTCCATGCGTGCAGCAGAAGTAGCAGCTTATATCCAGAGTAAGGATATTATTGATGCCAGTAAACTGATTGGAATCAGCTATGGTCAGTACCGTCCGGTAGATACTTCGTCAACCAGCGAAGGAATCGCTAAGAACCGGCGGGTGGAATTTTTGATTATTGATAACGGGGCAGACATTAAGACCATGAATGACTTCTATAATGAAGTCAATGGTGGGGAAGGTAATGCCTCCAATTCGGACGGATTTTCGTCAGCAGGCGGCAGTATGGAGGGAAGTGCCAGCATGGTTCCTTCCGGGGAAGCTCCCGACGGGGCAGAGCCTCCTGCAGAAGCGGCAAATCCTGCAGGGGCAGCAGCGCCGGCAGAACCTGCAGAAGCAGCGAGTCCGGTTCCGGCGGCAGTTCCGGATGGAGCGGCACAGCCGCCGGCGGAATAACTATTGAGAAAAGGTGGCGTTTTAAAAAATGGCAGACGTATTATCCCAAAGTCAGATTGACGAACTTCTGAAATCCATGCAGGGTGGCGGCGGAGGCGGAGCCGCCAGCAGTGCGCCGGCGCCAGTGGAACAGAAGGTGGCAGTGCAGGAAGAGAAAAAGCAGCCAGAAACACCAGAGATCAAATACAGCAAGTACGATTTTTACAGTCCCAGGAAATTTACCAAGGACAAGATGAAGATTCTGACCACCGTATTCGAAAATTATGCGCGGATTATCACCTCACAGGTCAATGGTGTATTCCGGGTTATGACGGATATTACGGTAATGGAGGTCCAGGAGCGGCGCTACTATGAATTTGTAAACTCTCTGAATGAAAATGATGTAATCACGTTGGTGGATTCTACGATTGAGAATTACACCCGAAAGCTAGCTCCTCTTATGATGTATGTAACTCCGGGGCTGGTGATCACCCTGGTAGACCGTATGTTAGGCGGAGGGGAAGATGTAGTGAAAGTAAAGGAAGGATACCGGTATTCAGATGTGGAAACCGCACTGTATCGCCGGATTCTGTCCCAGCTGATTCATGCTCTCAAAGACGGATTTGCCAGCTATATCAATGTGAACTTTGAAGCATACCGAATTGAGGAAAATCCTACAATGATGCAGGATGTAGGGTTGGATGAGACTGTGGCAATCATTCATTTTAATGTGGATGTTACCGGACTTGCCGTGGAGCGGATTCGGATTTGTATGCCAGGCACTCTGTTAGAAGCCATGTTCCAGGTTATGGACAGTCACAGACATCTTGCCAAAGGTTATGCGTATGAGGATAACCGGGATACAATCCTGGAAAATATCCGCCAGTCCAAGCTTCCCATTACAGGTCAGCTTGGAACGGTATCCCTTGACCTGGATGACATTTACCATCTGAAGGTGGGAGATGTAATTGACATGAATAAGCCGAGAAACAGAGAAGTGAAACTGTACGTAGGCAGACAGGCATGGTTTACCGGCAAGATGGGTATCTATAAAAAGAATGTTGCAATCCGGATTAATCAGAGGCTTTATGCGGAAGATGAACTGGAAGATCCGGAGAATCCGGAAGGTTCCGGACAGGATGGTAAAGTGACGTCCGGGGAAGAGATGGCCTTATGATAGGAGGTTGCTGTATTGGCAACATCATATATATTATTTAAAAAAGAGAGGGGAACACAATGGCTAAGATTATGTTGGTTGATGACGCCGCGTTTATGAGGATGATGGTTAAGAATGCTCTGACCAAAAGCGGGTATGATAATTTCATAGAAGCTCAGGACGGGGCAGAAGCAGTGAAGAAATATGATGAAGAGAATCCGGATATGGTAATTATGGACATTACCATGCCTAATATGGATGGATTGCAGGCTTTAAAGAAAATCCGGGAGAGCCATCCAGATGCAAAGATTGTTATGTGTACTGCCATGGGTCAGGAAGGAATGGTAGTGGATGCGATCAAATCCGGTGCAAAAGACTTCATCGTAAAACCTTTTAATGCAGACCGTATCGTCCAGACTGTAAATACGATTTTAGGACAATAATACCGGGGCAGGAGGAGAGAAAGATGGCTTTTCTAAGTTCGTTTGACATCAGTGCGTCTGCTCTGAGCGCCCAGCGTGTCCGGATGGATATTGCGGCAGAGAATATTGCCAATATAGATACGACCAGAACCGAGAGAGGCGGCGCATACCGCAGGAAAGATGTACTCTTTGAAAGTTTTGGGGCAAATTCTTTCCGGGAAGCCCTTAAAAATGCTTCGGCAGGAAAGGGTTTTTCAGGCCGGAACGCAGGAGTCCGGGTGGCAGGAATCATTGAGGACGACAGGGAGATGAAGCAGGTGTACAATCCAGGACATCCGGATGCGGATGAAAATGGTTTTGTGACCATGCCCAATGTAGATTTGCTGAAGGAGACGGTGGACAGCATGTCTGCCACCAGGTCTTATGAGGCCAATGTGACAGCGTTGAACGCAATGAAGCTGATGGCGCAGAAAGCGCTGGAAATTGGAAAGTAAATTCCGCGCAGTAAAAAAAATTGATAAAAGGAGATTGAAAAGGAATGGGCGCTAGCAGCTTTAATGACATGGAACTGGACGCCATAGGCGAGATTATGAATATCAGCCTTGGCGCCTCGGCGACGGCAGTTTCCACGATGCTGGGCACAAAGGTAAATATTACAACGCCTGTAGTGCTGGTACAGACCCGTGCAGAGTTTGAATTTAAACGGTTGGAACCGGCAATCGGCGTGGAAATCTCTTACGTCGAGGGATTGGACGGTACGAACATTATGATGTTCCGCAAGGAGGATATTCGAATTATTGTTGGAACCATGATGGGTCAGGATTTGTCCGAAGATGCCTTTGAGATGGACGACGAGTTATATGTCAGCGCCATCTGCGAGGTTATGAATCAGATGATGGGTTCTTCTGCTACGGCTTTGTCGGAGTTTTTGGGAACCATTGTCAATATCTCCACACCGAGATCTTTTGAGATCGGTGAGCCGGAGGAATTTAAAAATAAATATTTTACAGAAGATGCAGGCATGGTAATTGTTCGGTTCCGTTTGGAAATTGAGGGAAAGCTGAACAGCGAATTTATGAACATCATGCCGGAAAAACTGGCAAAGAGACTTTTGGAGCCGTTTGCAGATTCCATTGCAGTGAATGAAGAACCTGCGCCAGAACTGACGCCCGCTCCAGCGCCGCAACCTGCTCCGGTGGCTGCACCGGAACCAAGTCCGGCTCCGCAACCGACACCAGCGCCGGAACCAAGTCCGGCTCCGCAGCCAGCGCCAGCTCCCCAACCGATGCCGGCTCCTGCGCCGACACCTCAGCCAATGCCAGCTCCAGCAATGATGCCAGCACCGGACCCGGCAGCTATGCAGGGAATGCCGCAGGCACCATATTATGCTTATCCTCCTGCGGGGGCGGACCCTATGATGATTCAGCTTCTCAATCAGATGCAGCAGACGCAAATGCAGATGATGGAGATGATGAAAAATACAAAGTCATCGGACCGCTCGTCTTCTGGTGGAAGCAGTTCCATTATCCGTCCTCTTACATCTCCTGAAATGCATGATATTGAGAGTGATGGAGATGAAGATAAGGCAAATCAGGAAATGCTGATGAAAGTACCTTTGGAAATTTCCGTGGAAATTGGCCGTACAAAACGTCTGGTACGGGATATTCTGGAATTTACTCAGGGAACTTTGGTGGTTCTGGACAAGATGGCCGGAGAACAGGTAGATCTGTTTGTTAATGGTCAGTGTATCGCAAGAGGCGATATCGTGGTGGTTGAGGATAACTTTGGTATCCGTATTACAGAAATTGTATCCAGAGAGCTTCATCCGGAAAGTCTGTGATGATGAATGGAT